>Ga0268265_10000198_pt1 | contig 69954 bp, 53 predicted proteins | sample KBSSwiS52_FD_190355 | JGI IMG/M metagenome (GOLD analysis project Ga0268265, IMG submission 190355) | Switchgrass rhizosphere microbial communities from Kellogg Biological Station, Michigan, USA - KBS Switchgrass S5-2 (SPAdes) (version 2) | ecosystem: Host-associated > Plants > Roots >... | reverse complement strand
GTGCGGCTGGTCGGCCTCGGAGCCGAGGCGGCGGTGGCGGTCCTCTTCATAGGCCTGGTAGTTGCCCTCGAACCAGACCACCTGCGAGTTCCCCTCGAAGGCGAGGATGTGCGTGGCGATCCGGTCCAGGAACCAGCGGTCGTGGCTGATCACCACGGCGCAGCCGGCGAAGCTGAGCAGGGCCTCTTCGAGGGCGCGCAGGGTGTCGACGTCGAGGTCGTTGGTCGGCTCGTCCAGGAGAAGGAGATTGCCGCCCGCCTTGAGCGTGCGGGCCAAATGGACACGATTGCGCTCGCCGCCGGAGAGGTCCTTGACCCGCTTCTGCTGGTCCGCGCCCTTGAAGTTGAACGCCGCGGCATAGGAGCGGGCCGGCACCTCGCGGCTGCCCAGCACCACCACGTCGCGGCCGTCGGAGATCGCCTCCCAGACCATCATCTCCCCCTGCAGCGACTCGCGGCTCTGATCCACGTAGGCGACCTTGACCGTTTCGCCCAGGCGGAGCGTGCCGGCGTCCGGCTGCTCCTGGCCGACGATCATGCGGAACAGGGTGGTCTTGCCGGCGCCGTTCGGGCCGATCACGCCCACGATGCCGCCCGGAGGGAGGGCGAAGGAGAGGTCCTCGATCAGCAGGTTGTCGCCATACCCCTTGCGCAGGCCGCGGGTCTCCACCACCAGGTCGCCCAGGCGGGGGCCGGAGGGGATGTGGATCTCGTTGGTCTCGGCGCGCTTCTCGTGCTCGCGCTCCTCGGCGAGGAGCTGCTCGTAGTGGTTGAGGCGGGCCTTGCCCTTGGCCTGGCGGGCGCGGGGGGACATGCGCACCCACTCGAGCTCGCGCTCCAGGGTGCGGCGCCGGGCCGACTCGGACTTCTCCTCCAGCTCCAGGCGGTCGCGCTTCTGCTCCAGCCAGGAGGAGTAGTTACCCTTCCAGGGGATGCCCTGGCCCCGATCGAGCTCCAGGATCCAGCCGGCCACATTGTCGAGGAAGTAGCGGTCGTGGGTCACGGCCACCACGGTGCCCGGGTACTCGGCGAGAAAGCGCTCCAGCCAGGCGACCGACTCGGCGTCCAGGTGGTTCGTGGGCTCGTCGAGGAGGAGCAGGTCGGGCTTCTGGAGGAGCAACCGGCAGAGCGCGACGCGGCGGCGCTCGCCGCCGGAGAGCTTCTCCACGTCGGCGTCCGCGGGGGGCAGGCGAAGGGCGTCCATGGCGACCTCCAGGGTGCGGTCGATCTCCCAGGCGTTGACCGCGTCGATCTGGTCCTGGACCCGCCCCTGCTCGGCCATCAGCTTGTCCATCTCGTCGTCGGACATCGGCTCGCCGAAGCGGGCGTTGATCTCGTCGTACTTGTCGAGCAGGGCGCGGATCTCGGCCACTCCCTCCTCGACGTTGCCGAGCACGTTCTTGTTCGGATCGAGGCGCGGCTCCTGGGAGAGGTAGCCGACGCGGGCGCCCTTGGCCGCCCAGGCCTCGCCGGCGAACTCCTTGACCTCGCCGGCCATGATCTTGAGCAGCGTGCTCTTGCCGGCGCCGTTCAAGCCCAGCACGCCGATCTTGGCGCCGGGGAAGAACGACAGCCAGATGCCCTTGAGGACCTCCCGGTTGGGCGGATACATCTTGCGGAGGTCCTTCATCACATAGATATATTGCTCGGCCATGGCGCTGCTCCTGGTCTTTTTCGAGGGTTGGGGCGGGCGTAGGAACCGCCGGGCGGCGGATTCTACCCCAGTCTCCGTTCCGACGCGACGGAAGGGGTCGCCGACACGACGGAAACCCGATCGGACGCGACGGCGGAGGCTCTTTGCTCGGCCTGTCCCTCGGAGAGCCACATGGCACATGCCTTGCCCTTGCAGGGAGACGACGACCTTACAAAAGGAGAACGCCATGATCGAGACTCTCAGCAGTGCGCCAGCTTCGTTGGATCAAGAGGACCTCGTGACCTCCGACCTGGAGATCACCGGAATCACGTTCGCGGATGGCGACCTTTCGAGGCCGCGCTACCCTTCGCTCATCGATCACTCCCGCGCGCCGGGGGTGCAGTTCGAGCCGGGGATCCAGTTGATCGCGAACGTCCCGCGCCCGTTCACCGTCCTCTACAACATCGATCCCTCGGCCAACGTCATCTTCAAGCAGGACGGCAACCTTCCCGTGGTCCAGTCGGTCGCTGCGGCTCCCGATTTCGGACCGGTGTCGGGACTGTCGGCGGAGCTGCTGGATTCCACGACGTGCCGGTTGACCTGGAACCAGGCCGAGGCCGTGTCGACGTCGACGGCGCTGCGCATCCTCTGCGAGCCTTCGGACCGTACCCCCACCGGGCCGGAGCAGGTCGACGGCGGCGTGTACCTGACCATCGTCCACAGGCACGAGGCGGGTACCGAGTCGATCCCGGCCGCGCCGGAGGGCGTGCACGAGGACGGCACGATCGAGATCCGCGGCACGGATTCCCACGGACGGCCGCGCTACGATCTCTTCCACTCCGGCGTTTCCGAGGATCTCGCCCCGGACCTGGAGCTCGAGATCAGCTTCCGCGTGCGGGCAGGCGCCAGCGTGGAGCTCGCGCTACACTTCTCCGTGGCCACGGGCAGCGATCTCCACTTCGAGAGCATTGCGGGGCAGGTCGTGGTCCAGCCGGACCGGCCGGAACAGCTCCAGAGCGCGGCCTCTTCGGACCAGGGGGAGAAGTGCTCGCTCCATTGGGTCCGGCCCGCTCAGGAAACCACTCAGGGCCAGGTCGCCTCGTTCTTCCTGAAAGCTGCCGATGGCGATAGTGGCGATTTCGCCGGGCGCGCAGCCTTGGCGGGAAGGCACACCCAGATCGATCCCACGATCATCCAGCCGCCCTCCTGCACCTCCAGCGGGATCTGCATCACGCAGTAGGGACTCAGGGGGTGGAGGACACGAATTCGCGGAAGCCGGGATCGGCCAGGAGCGGCTCGAACCAGGGAAGGCGGAACCAGCCCGGGGCCTCGAAGCCCAGCTTGCGGGCCCGCTCCGCGTTGACCAGCGCGGCGGTGCGGTCGCCGACCAGGGCATAGACCAGGGAGACCTCGAAAGCCACCTGGCCGCTGCGGGGGGCGAGCCGGAACGCCTCCTGGGCCTCGGTCACGGCCCGCCGCCGGTCTCCCAGGTGGGCGAAGGCCTGGGCGCGGACGGTCAGCCGCTGCCACTCCTCGGCGGCCGGGTCCTTCTCCGAGAGGCTGAGGACGCGGCGGAACATCTCCTGCGCTTCGGCCTTGCGGCCCTGGAGCCAGCGTGCCTGGGCAAGGTTCAGAAGGAGGAAGTAGCTGTGCGGCTCGGCTGCCACCGCCCGCTCCAGCGCTGCGGCGCTGCCGTCGTAGTCGCCCTGGAGCATGCGGGCCAGGCCCAGGTTGGCCAGCGTGCCGGAGTCGGCCGGCTGCGCCGCCGCGATCTCCTGATACAGGGCCGCGGCCCGGGCCGGATCACCGTTGCTCAGCTCGATGGTGGCCAGGAGCGTCCGCCCGAAGCTGTTCCCCGGGGAGCGCTCGAGCAGGCTCTCCAGGCTCTCGCGGGCGGCGGCGATCTCACCCTGCCGCCAGGCCAGCCGGGCATGCTTGTAGAGGCGGACCCAGGAGGGCTGGCGCCCGGCTGCTTCCAAGGCCAGGGCGAGGGCCTTCGCCGGCTGCCCCTGCCGTTCCAGGAGGTCGGCCTTGAGATCGAGGACCCGCACGTCGCCGGGAGCCTGGAGCTCGAAGGCGGCGAGGGTCTGCTCGGCCTCGTCGAGCCGGCCCCCCCGGAGCTGCGCATAGACCTGGGTGTAGTGCACCTCGGGATCGCCCGGCGCCAGGCCCCGGGCGTCCGCCAGCAGCGCGAGGGCACGGTCGAGCTGCTCCTTGTCGCGCGTCAGCTCGAAGCGGTTGAGCCCGAGCTGCGCCTCCACCAGGTAGGGATCCACGAACTCCGGGGACCGCCGCCGGATCTCCGCCAGCCGCCGGGCGAGAGAGGGATCGTTCGCCCCGGGGCCGCCGGCGCTGAGCTGCCGCCGGACCGCGAGGTAGGCGGCGTAGTCCGCGGAGGAGACCCTCAGGTCGGGCACGCCGGGCCGGAGCCGCCTCTCCGGGTATGCCTGCCGGATCAGCACGGTCAGGGCTCTCGCCGCGGTCAGCGGGTCGTCCAGAGGGACGTCCACCCGGTCGCTCCAGGTGACGCTGCCGTCGCTGGCGCGCAGGCGGCCGACCTCGACCGAGCAGGTCTGGGCCTGGCAGGCGAAGGAGGGCGCCAGGACCTCGTCGGCGGCCACCGCCCGGGCGACCGCGGCCGGCGGACCGGAAACCGCGTCCACCTCCGCCGCCGCCTTGGGGAACACCCCCTCGAACCGGGTCAGCGCGCTTTGCAGGGCACCGCGGGCGGCGAAGGCCAGGAAGTCGGTGGCCTCGCTGGTCTGGCCGCTGCGCAGGCCGGGCTGGAGCACCGCCACGTACAGCGGCCGGGTCTCCGGAGGAGCTGCCAGGGATCCCGTCCCGAAGCGGAGCGCCAGGGCAACCATTCCAAGAGCCGCGGCCCCGCCCAGCAAGGCGATCCAGAGGCGGCGCTTCCGGGAACGAGGCAGGACCGGCGGGACGGGCTCCACGGGCCGTGTGGAAGGACGGGAGGTGCGCTTCGCGGCGGTGGAATGCCGCCGGGGCATGGCCGGCTCGGTCGGCAGGAGGGTCTCCTGTTCCTGGTCTGCCGTATCGGCAGCCAGGGCGCGCAGACGTTCGGCCACCCTCCGGGCGTCGCCGGGCCGCAGCGCCGGGTCCTTCTCCAGCAGCTCGTCGACCAGGCGGGAGAGCTCGGGCGGGAGCTCGGGGCTCAGCTCCAGGAGAGGAGGCGGCCAGTGGTCGAGGACGCGCTGCAGCGTCTCGCGGCCGGTGGGAGCGAGGAACGGCGAGGTGCCGGCGAACAGCTCGTAGAGGAGGACTCCCAGCGAGAAGAGATCGGAGCGGGCGTCGATCTCGTCGCCGCAGGCCTGCTCCGGCGACATCACGCGGTAGGTGCCGACGACGAGGCCCTCCCGGGTGAGGCGCGGGTCGCCCCCGGCCGCGAAGCGCAGCGCGATGCCGAAGTCGGTGATCTTGGCCTGGCCCTCGGGGGTGACCAGGACGTTCTCGGTCTTGAGGTCGCGGTGGAGCACGCCGCGGCGGTGGGCATAGGCGAGCCCCTCGGCGATCTCGGCGGCGATGGCCAGCGCCTGGGACAGCGGCAGGGCTCCCTCCTCCAGCACCTGGCGGAGGCTCCGGCCCGGAACGTATTCCATGACCAGGTGGTCGGCGTCCCCTTCCGTGATGACGTCGAACACCTGCACGATCGCGGGATGGTTGAGGCCTGCGGTGACCCGCGCCTCGCGGCGGAAGCGCTCCTGCCGGTCGGGGTCCTCGCCGGTCCCGGCGCGGATGCGCTTGATGGCCACCTCGCGCTCCAGCCGCGGGTCCCAGGCGAGGAAGACCTCGCCCATGCCGCCGGCGCCCAGGCGGCGGAGCACCCGGTACGGCCCGATCGTCCCGGCCGGCTCGCTCATCGCAGCTTGAGATCCTTGAGGCGCTGGCGCAGGGCGCGCTCGGAGACTTCGAGCCCGCCGGCCATGGCCTCCAGGTCGCCGCCGCAACGCTCCCAGGCCTGGCGGATCTCCTCGGGAGGGATGTCGGCGGCCGGGCGCACGCTCGGCGACCGTTCGAGGAGCAGGTAGAGAGAGGTGCGGGCGACGCCGAGGGCATCGGCCGCGGCCTTGAGGTTCCAGTGATGGGAGCGCAGGGCGGCGATCAGCTCCTCCTCGGAGACCTCCGACGGGCGGCGGCTTCGGCGGCGTCCCGGCGGGGCCGGGGACGGCAGGGGCACGACAGCCGCGGACGGCCGGGGGGGCGGCTCCACCTCGGGCATCAGGTCCTCCAGTCCCGGGGTATCCAGGAGCACGGGCTGGCCGTGGCCGTCGATGGCGAGCTGGCGGGCCACGTTCTGGAGCTGGCGGACGTTGCCCGGCCAGGCATAGCGGGCGAGCCGGGCGATCAGGCCGGCAGGAAGCCACGGCTCTCCTGCCGCAGCCGCCCGCGGCGGCAGGGTGTCGCCGATGCGCTCCAGCTCGAGGCGCAGGAAGTGGACGAGCAGCCGCCCGATGTCCTCCCGGCGCTGGCGCAGCGGCGGCAGGCGGATCAGATAGCCCGACAGCCTGTGCAGCAGGGGCGAGCGGAAGGTGCCCTGCCGGATGGCCGTCTCCAGGTCGGAATCGGTGGCGGAGATGATGCGCACGTCCACCTTGCGCGGCGTCGGATCGCCCACGGGCAGGACCTCGCCGGCCTCCAGGGCGCGCAGCAGCAGGGCCTGGACCTCGGGAGGGGCCTCGCCGATCTCGTCCAGGTAGAGCGTGCCTCCGTTGGCGAGGGCGAAGTAGCCCGGCCGGTCGTGGACCGAGCCGGTGTAGGACCCCTTGCGCGACCCGAAAAGCTCGGCCGCGGCGAGGGACGGCGGCACGGCGGCCAGGTTGACGGAGAGGAAGGGCCTGGAGGCCCGCGGGCTGTGCTCGTGCAGGGCGCGGGCGACCAGCTCCTTGCCGGTGCCGGTCTCGCCGCGCAGCAGGACCGCCATGGGCAGGGGGGCCACGCGCTCGACGGCCCGGCGCACGGCGTCGATCCCGGCGCTCTCGCCGATCAGGCCGAAGCGCTCCCCGGTACCGGGGAGCGGCGGCGGGCGGCGCTGGAGGAGGAGGACGATCCGCTCGGAGAGGACGAGGACGGCGCCGTCCTCGAGCTGCGCGGCGGACAGGGTCCGGCCCTCTTCCACGGGCTCGCCCTCCACGGTCACGCGGGTACGGCTTTCATCGAGGTGGAGGCGGACGGCGCCACCGTCCAGAGGCTCGAAGCGCAGGGGCGCGCGGCTGAGGAAGGGGTCGGACAGCGGCTCTCCCGCCGCGGCTCGCGGTGGGCTGAAACCGGGACGATCGCGGGAGAGCCAGGCCTGCCGGCCGCGGGCCAGGGCGCCGAGGAACGCCCGGTCCCCGATCCGGGAGAGGTCGGGATGCCCGAGGACGGTGAGCACCGGCAACGCGGACGGAGGCTCCTGCCGTCCGCTCTCCGGAGGCAGGGCCCCCGCGAGCGTGGAGGCGCTCAGGTCGGGCTTCATGGATAACCGTAGTGTAACTTGCTACGTGCCAAGCTGCCGCAGCCGGTCGGGAAGCACGGCGAGAAACGGCCCCAGGTCGTCCGTGTCCGGCAGCGTGATCTCGATCCTGCCGCTCTTCAGGCGCTGGATCTTCCCTTCTCCCTCCAGGACGAGCGGGACCTGGATCGCCTCCCGGCTCAGCTCCAGGGCGTCCGTCACCTCGAAGAGCTGGTTCATGATCTGAGGCGTGAGGACTCTCACTTGCCCTCCAGGATCCGGTAGGGCACGGTGCGCAGGATCTCCTCCAGGGAGGTGAGCCCGAGCCGGGCCTTGCGGACCGCGTCGCCGAACAGGGTCTTCATGCCCCTGGCGAGGGCGGCGGAGCGGATCTGGTGGACGGGCGCCTTTTCCGCCACGAGGTCGGCCAGCTCGGGGTCGAGCACGAACAGCTCGTAGATGCCGACCCGCCCCTTGTAGCCGGCGCCGCCGCAGGTGGGGCAGTCCGGCGAAGCTTGAGCCCGGTAGAAGGGACCGTCGGACAGCCGCAGCCGCTCTGCCTCGCGGGAGCCGGGCTCGGCCTCCACCCGGCACTGCGGGCAGAGCCTGCGCACCAGCCGCTGCGACATGGCGCCGAGCAGGCAGCCGGCGATCATGCCGGGGTCCACCCCCAGGGTCAGCAGGCGGGAGATGGTGCGCACGGCGTCGGTCGTGTGCAGGGTCGAGAGCACCAGGTGGCCGGTCTGGGCCGCGCGGACCGCGGCGCTCGCGGTGTCCTCGTCGCGGACCTCGCCGATCAGGATGATGTCCGGGTTCTGGCGCATGAAGGCCCGCGCGTAATCGGCGAAGCCCATGTTCCCCGAGACCTGCTTCTGGTTGGTCTTGGGGAAGTGGTACTCGATCGGGTCCTCGACGGTGAGGATCTTGTTCTCCGGCGAGTTGATCCGGTGGAGGGCTGCATAGAGGGTCGTGGTCTTGCCGCTGCCGGTGGGGCCGGTGACCAGGAGGAGCCCCTCGGGGTTCGCGATCAGGCGCTCGAACGTGGCGAGCTCTTTGTCCCCCAGGCCGAGCTTCTCCAGCGGGAGGGGCGCGGCGCTGTCCAGGATGCGGAGGACGGCGTCCTCCCCGAACGGTCCGGGCACGACGGAGAGGCGGAAATCCACCTCGCGGCGATCATTGCGGCCCGCCTGGAACGTGGCCTGGATGCGGCCGTCCTGGGCCCGGCGCCGCTCGGCCACGTCGAGGCCGGAGAGGACCTTGAGCCGGTTGAGCACCCCCTGGATGTTCTCGCGGGAGAGCGGCGTGGCCACCTGGCGCAGCACGCCGTCGACGCGGAACCGGACGTCCACGTCGGCTTCATAGGACTCGATGTGGACGTCGCTCGCCCCCAGCTCCACGGCGCGGCCGAGGATCTCGTCGAGGATCTCCGGCACCTCGCCCTCGCGCTCGAAGGAGATATCGCGCACGGGCCGGAGGGTGAGGCGCCCACGGTCCTCCGCGGCGATGCCATGCCCCTGGTCGAGAGCGCGGCGGATCTCCCAGGCGTTGAGCCGCACCGCCTTGACCGGCCGTCCGAGGGTCCGCGACACCTCGTGCACGAGCGCCCGGCGAGAGGGATCGAGCATCCCCACGGTGACCGGCTCGCGATTCGTCCGGTCCACCACCCCGAGCACGACCACGTCGTTCTCCAGGCAATACTCGCGCTCGAGCATCCGCACCGACCGCTCGTCGATCGCGAACTGCGCGAGCTCGGTGAACTCGGGGTTGGGCTCGGTGGCCATAGTGGGGGTGATTCTACCCCCGTGTGACCCTCAGGCCTGCCTGTACGGGATCGGATCGGTCTGGGATTGGAAGGTGGCCTGGCCGCCGGCGCCATAGAGATCGACTTCCTGAAGAGGAGTGGAGATCTGCATGAGGATCAATTGGGCCGGCCGATCGATGCCGGCGCGGAGGTCGACCGCGACCTGTCCAAAGTTGGCCATCTCCAGAGTGATCGGGGCATGGAATCCGGGATCGATCTTGGGGGCGGTGATATGGATCGTGATACCGATGCGCGCCCAGCTGCTGCGGCCTTCCACGAACCCGACCAGGTCGGCGGGAATGAAGACCCGCTCCAGGGTCTGGGCCAGCACGAAATGACCGGGCTTGAGACGAAAAACATCTTGCTCGGAATGCTCCCACAGGTCGAGCGAAGTCCACAGTGACTGGTCAACGTGAACGGCGGGAAGGTAGTCAGGTGGCTTCTTGAACGTCGTGAACTTCCGTCCCAGGAAAAGGTCTACGCTGACCTGCGCCACACGGTCCCGGGAGAGGGGCGGGTCGATCCGGAGCTTTCCTTCGTCCAGATAGCGGAAGATGTCAGGTCTGGACAGAATCAACTCGCCCCACCCTCGCGATCGGCCCCTCGAACAGGGCCGGTGTCAGCGCTTCCCCGGGCAGGCTCGCCTGGAAACGCTCTCCATTCACGGCAATCACCCGGGCTCCAACAAAGGTGCTTCCCTTCAGGATGGGCTCCTGCAGCGAGTCGATAGGGACAAAGCCGAGCCAATCACCCTGGCTCAAGGCCACACGGACGAACCTCTCGTTGGAGAACGGCCCCGGCTTCACTTCGCAGGGGACCCAGAGCTTTGTGCCGACTTGCAGTGTCATCGAGCATCTCCTCCCGTACCGGAATGCTATCGTGTTCTCCGGATGGATGTCTAGCCGCTGTCCCGACTTTCCCCGAAGATCTTCCTCACCGTCCCGACCGTGTCCGCCTCCGCCGCCGTCTTGTCCTCGCGGTAGCGCTTGACCCGGGCGAAACGCAGGGCCATGCCTCCGGGGTAGTGGGGGCTCTCCTGGACGTCGCTGAAGGCGATCTCCACCACCAGCTCGGGGCGCAGGTGGACCACCCAGCCGTCGGTCGTGCCCAGGGCCAGCTCCTGGAAGCGTTTCGTCTGCCAGGCGAGCATCTCGTCGCTGAGGCCCTTGAAGGTCTTGCCGAGCATCACGAAGCCGCCGTTCTTCGGGTCCCGCGCTCCCAGGTGGAGGTTGGAGAGCCAGCCCTGCCTCCTTCCGCTCCCCCATTCGGCGGCGAGGACGACGAGATCGAGCGTGTGCGCGGGCTTGACCTTGAGCCAGGAGAAGCCGCGCCGTCCCGCTTCGTAGGGAGCATCGACCGCCTTCGCCATGATCCCTTCATGCCCGCGGCGGAGCGCGTCCTCGAAGAAGGCGTCCGCCTCTTCCGGGTCGGCGGTCACGATGCGAGGCACGGCGAGACCCGGGGCCGCCTCTCCCAGAGCGGCGAAGCGCTCGCCCGCGGGCCGGTCGATCAGGTCGGTCCCGTCCAGATGGAGAAGATCGAAGAAGAACGGGGTCAGCGGCAGCTCCTCCCGCATCCGGGGGACGTCGAGCTTGCGGCCGAAGCGGCGCATGGTGACCTGGAAGGGATGGGGCGCCGCGTCCGGACGGAGCGCGATCACCTCGCCGTCCAGGAGGAGCTGTTGCGCCGGCATGGCCTGGACCGCCTCGACCAGCTCGGGCACGGCCTGCGTCACCTCGTTGCCGCGCCGCGAGTAGACCCGGACCTCGCCGCCGGCCTTGTGGACCTGGACTCGGGCGCCGTCGAGCTTCAGCTCCAGGGCCGCCTCGCCGAGCCGCTCCAGCGCTTCGGAGACGTCCCCGGCGGGCTGGGCCAGCATGGGCTGGAGCGGCCGGAAGATCTCCAGGCGGAACCGGCCGAGCCCTGCCCGGCCTTCGAGGAGGACCGCCTTGGCGACCGCCGTCAGCTCGCCGGCGAGCATCAACGCCCGCCGGACTTCGTCCGCCGGCACCTCCGCCGCGGCAGCCAGGGCTTCGGCCAGGAGGCCGGCGAGCGCTCCCTGGCGCAGCTCGCCGAAGATCAGGCGCGTCAGGAAGCCCTGCTCCTCGGCCGTGGCCCGGGAGAGGAGACCGGAGAGCAGGCGCGCCCGCTCGGCCGTGGAGCCCGCGCCGCTCACGCCGGCAATGCGGTCGAAGGTGGCGTCCACCTCGCCGATCGTGAGAGCCGGCTCCGCAGCCGCGGTCCCCGGCGAGGCGCCGCGGATCGCGGCCGGGCCGAGCCCGATGCGTCCCTGCCGCAGATGTCCAGAGAGCCAGGCCACGGCGGGATCGATCTCCTCGGGTCCGAGGCGCCGCAGGAGATCGGCCAGGGCCGCGGTTTTCACCAGGCGGGAGCGGGTCTCCGAGGTGCGGCGAGAGGTGGTGACGAGGTCGGCCAGGCGCATCAGGCGCTCATGTTACCCTGGCGTTATGAAGCACGACGAGACCACCGGCCTCTTCCTCTCCCTCACGCCCGAGAAGGTGCTCGCGGCCGTGGAGGCCGGAGGATTGAGCTGCAATCCTGTCTGCTATCCCCTGAACTCCTTCGAGAACCGGGTCTACGAGGTCGAGCTGGCCGACCGCACGCGCGTGGTCGCCAAGTTCTACCGTCCGGGCCGCTGGAGCGAGGAGCAGATCCTGGAGGAGCACCAGTTCCTGGACGATCTCGCGACCGACGAGCTGCCGGTCTGCACCATGCGTCCGTTTCCCGGCGGCGGCACCCTGCGGCAGATCGAGGGCATCTGGTACGCCCTCTCCGACCGCAGTGGCGGCCGGGCCCCCGACGAGCTCGGCGAAGAAACCGTCCGCCGCCTGGGCATGCTGGTGGGCCGGATGCACAACGTGGCCGTCCGCCGCCCGGCCGAGCACCGCCTGCGCCTGAATTCGGACATCTACATCCGGGAGAACGTGGACTGGCTCACGGAGCACGAGGTGCTGCCGCGCCACGTCCGCAACCTCTACTTCGACACGGCGTTCGCCATCGCCGACCTGGCGGACAAGCTGATGGAGGGGGTACCGGTCCACCGCCTCCACGGCGATCTCCATCTCGGCAACATCCTCTTCCGGGACGGTCTCCTCCGCGTCCTGGACTTCGACGACATGGTGATCGGCCCCGCGGTCCAGGACCTCTGGCTCGCCCTCTCCGGCCGCGACGAGTGGACGCTGCGGCAGCGGGAGATCTTCCTGGAGGGCTACGAGCAGTTCCGGGCCTTCGACCGCTCCACGCTGGGCCTGATCGAGGCGCTCCGCGGCCTGCGTATCGTCCACTACGCCACCTGGCTGGCCAAACGCTGGCACGATCCGGCCTTCCCGGCCGCCTGGCCCCAGTTCGGGGAACCGGACTACTGGGACCGCGAGACCGAGGACCTGGCGAAGCAGCTCGCGGTCATCCGCGGCGAGCTGGTCCCCGAGGACGGCGCCCCCACGGCCGGGGACGAACAAAGGGAAGAGGAGGTCGTCCTCACGAACAAGGACTACTTCTTCGACTGGGAAGGGGATTGAAGGCCGCCGGCCCGCAGCTCCCCCTGTGCTAGCATCCCGCCGCTTTTCGCCTCCGGGTTGCCGGAGGACACCCTCCCTCTTGGAGAAGCCATGGAAATCTACAACGACATCCTGGAGACCCTCGGCAACACGCCGCTCGTGCGGCTGGGGCGTTTCTTTCCCGGGCCGGCCACCCTGGCCGCCAAGGTCGAATACTTCAACCCCGGCGGCAGCGTGAAGGACCGCATCGGCATCGCCATGATCGAGGAGGGCGAGCGCTCGGGCCAGCTCGAGCCGGGCGGCACCATCGTCGAGCCCACCTCGGGCAACACCGGCGTGGGGCTCGCCCTGGCCGCGAACCTCCGCGGCTACAAGCTCGTCTGCACCTGCGCGGACAAGATCCCGAAAGAGAAGATTGCGCTGCTCGAAGCCATGGGCGCCCGCGTGATCCCCTGCCCGACCGGCGTGGCGGCGGACGATCCGCGGTCGTACTACAAGGTGGCGGAGCGCATCCGCGACGAGGAGGGGGCCTACCTGCCGTACCAGTACTACAACCAGGCCAACCCCGAGGCGCACTACCGCTCGACCGGGCCGGAGATCTGGCGCCAGACCGACGGCAAGGTCACCCACTGGGTGGTCGGAGTCGGCACCGGCGGCACGATCAGCGGCGCGGCCAGGTACCTCAAGGAGCAGAACCCGAACGTGCAGGTGATCGGGGTGGACACGGTGGGCAGCGTCTACGCCTACTACTTCGAGCACCGGGAGCTGCCGCCCGAGGAGCAGATCCACCAGTACCTGATCGACGGCATCGGCGAGGACTTCATGCCCTCGGCGGTCTGGTGGGACTACATCGACGGCATCGTCACGATCGACGACAAGACCGCCTATCACGCGACGCTGGAGCTGGCGAAGAAGGAGTCGATCTTCACCGGATCGTCCGGAGGCGCCGCCGCGGCAGGAGCGCGGCAGGTGGCGAGCGGGCTGGGCGAGGACGGACTGGTCGTCACCCTCTTCCCCGACTCGGGCGAGCGCTATCTTTCCAAGCTCAACAAGGAATGGCTGACGGCCAAGGGGTTGCTGGACTGATGTACATCGCGATGAACCGTTTCCACGTGAACGCCGGCCGCGAGGAGGTCTTCGAGGAGATCTGGCGGAACCGGGACTCCTATCTCGACCAGGTCCCCGGCTTCAAGGAGTTCCATCTCCTCCGGGGCGAGACCCGCGAAGGGATCACGACCTTTCTCTCGCACTCGATCTGGGCCTCGCGCCAGGCTTTCATCGCCTGGACCGAGTCGGATGCCTTCCGCAAGGCCCACGGCGATGCGCGCTCGCCGCAGGGGACGCTCGCGGGGCACCCGGTGTTCGAAGGGTACGAGGTAGTGCTTTAGCGCTTAGAATCAAGGCAGGAGGTCGTCCTGCATGGATGAGCAGCGGATCGCCGTCGTGACCGGCGGCAATCGTGGAATCGGACTGGAGATCTGCCGCCAGCTCGCCCGCCTGGGATTGAAGGTGGTGCTGACGGCGCGCGTCGAGGAGAAGGCCAGGGATGCTGCCTCCGGGCTCGAAGGGGACGTAATCCCCTTTCCTCTGGATGTCACGGAGCCGGCCGGCGTCGAGCGGCTGACCGGGTTCCTGGAGCGGGAGCTCGGGGGAATCGACGTCCTGGTCAACAACGCCGGGGTCTTCCTCGACCGCCACTTCGGCGGGCTGACCGTGCCGCTGGACGCGGTCCACGAGTCCCTGGAGGTCAACGTCGTGGGCCCCTGGGCGCTCTCCCAGGCGGTCGTCCCCCTGATGAGAAAGCGCCGTTACGGCCGCATCGTCAACGTCTCGAGCGGGCTGGGCGCCATGTCCGAGATGATGGGCGGCTACGCGAGCTACCGGGTCTCGAAGCTCGCGCTGAACGGCCTCACCCGCATCCTGGCCGACGAGCTGCACGGCACGAACATCCTGGTGAACACCATGTGCCCCGGCTGGGTGCAGACCGAGATGGGAGGGGAGGGCGCGCCGCGGCCGGTGGAGAAGGGCGCGGATACGGCGGTCTGGCTGGCGACGCTCCCGGACGGGGGTCCGACGGGCGGATTCTTCCGGGACCGGCGGCAGATTCCGTGGTGAGCAGTTAGAGCCAGCCCCGATACAGCTCCGGCCGCCGGTTCTTCCAGAAGAGCCTCCGCGCCGTGGAGGTCGCGCACACCGAGAGATCGACGTCCGCGAGGACCAGATCCTCCTCCAGGCTCTTCCCGCGAGCAACCACCCGGCCCTCCGGGTCCACCACGAACGACTCGCCGGAGAAGCAGAGCTTCCCCTCCGGACCGACCCGGTTCGCAAGGGCCGCGAAGTAGCCGTTCTGGAACGCGGCGGTGCGGACCTCGGCCTCGTAGAGTCCCTCGGGCCATTCGCCGACCGTGCCCGCCTGCGGGATCACCACCAGCTCGGCCCCGGCCACGCCCAGGGCGCGCATGACCTCGGGATAGTGCCGGTCGTAGCAGATCGCCACGCCGACCCTGCCCACCCGAGTCTCGTAGACGGGCACGCCCCTGTCTCCCGGATGGTAATAGTCCTGCTCGTGAAACCCCTCGTAGTCGGTGATGTGCACCATCCGCGTGATGCCGAGGAGGGTGCCGTCCGCATCGAAGACCGGCGAGCTGTCGAAGCGGTGATCTCCGGAAAGCTCGTAGAGGTTGAAGACGGTGACGAGCCCGAGCTCCCGCGCCTTCGCCGCCAAGGCGTCGGAAGTGGGGCCGGGGATCGTCTCGGCCAGCTTCAGCGCTTCGTGGTCGCCGGGCACCTGGGGAAAGAAGCGGTCGAGAATGACCTCGGGAAATGCGATCAATTCCGCCCCTGCCCGCCTTGCCGCGGTCATCGTCTCCAGAGCGCGGGCCAGGTTGGCGGACCGGTCCGGTCCGGCGGAGAGCTGCGCGAGCGCGATCCTCATTTCCGGACCTTGAACGACCAGGTGAACGTGAACCGGGCCACCACGACGCCGTCGGGGGACGTGCCCACCGTCGGGGCCTCGACGGCCACGGGCTCGCCGGTCGCGATCGTCCGGGCCACGGCCTCGAAGAGGCTGGGACCGGCCGTGCAGGTGAAGGTGGTGAGGCCCGTGGCCTTCTTCTCGAAGCTCGCGGTCAGGCCGGTGATGAGCATGGCCACCGGCCGCGGAGCGCTCTCGACGGCCGCCATGGCGAGCGCCCCGGTGGACAGCTCGGCCGCCATGCTGAGAGCCGCGAAGTAGGTGGAGCGGAACGGGTTCGTCGACCGCCAGCCGTAGGGCACCGTGGCGACGCAGCGCTCTTCGTTCAGCTCCCGGAGCCGCAGCCCCGCCATCAGGGCCAGCGGCAGCTTCGCGAGGAAGAAGCCGCGCATCAGGAACGGGTTGAGCATCCGGCGGCGGAGCTTCGCGGTGGCTCCGGTCATGGGCTCGGTCATGATCGTCTCCTCGGCGAGATTCTACGGCGTCAAGTGAGCAAGCCCCGAATCCCCCATCTCCACCCTCCCACCCGGGAAATACTCGCTCCACCGCCGGGTGACGGTCGCCGCCGTCTCCTCGTCGCAGAAGAGCTCCCCGGGGAAGCCGGGCTTGAGACGGGCGTCGATCAGGATCGGCGGCTTGTAGGAGAGGTGGTTCCGCACCACGCTGACCTCGGACGCGTGGAGATCGGCGGCGGGCTCGAAGCGGGTGAAGGTGGTCCAGAGGAAGTTCATCGGGCTCGCCGCGGCGCGCCGGGGCTCGTCGGTCAGGACCAGCAGCGGCCAGTCCGCGAAGGCGGCGTGCCGGACGATCCGGGCCGCGGCGCCGGGCTCCTTGGAGAAAGCAGGCCCGCCGATCACCAGGCAGCCGGGGCAGAAGACGCGCACGTCCGTGACCCCTGGCGGAACCTCTCCGGAAAACTCGCGCGGCAGCTCCCTCACCGGGTCTCCGAGCCCGAGCCAGACCCCCTTCGAGCCCTCGTTCACGGCCGGGCCGGTGTAGTCGAGCGTGTCCATGGAAAGGTTTGAGAAGACGTAGAGATCGGTCTCGGGATGGGTGCGCTCCAGAATGTGGGCGAGCGTCGCCGGAAAATCTTTCAAATCGACGGGCCGGTCGGTGACCAGCAGGAACTTGGTCAGCGAGAGCTGGCCCTCGCCGAGGATGCGGAAGGCCGAGGCCATGGCCTCGCGCTTGTAGCGCTCCCGCACCACCGCGCCGGCCAGCGAGTGATAGCCCGTCTCGCCGTAGGACCAGAGGGCCTGCACGCCCGGCATGACCAGCGGGAAGAGCGGCGAGAGCAGGTCCTGGAGGAGGTCGCCGATGAAGAAGTCCTCCTGCCGCGGCTTGCCCACCACCGTGGCCGGATAGATCGCATCCCGGCGACGGGCGATCCGGTCCACGTGGAAGACCGGGTAGTCGTGGCGCAGGGAGTAGTACCCGTAATGGTCGCCGAACGGCCCTTCCGGACGCCGCTCCCGCGGGGGCACGCGGCCGATCAGTGCGAATTCAGCGCCCGCGACCAGCGGATGCTTCCCCGCCGGAGGAGGATCGACCCGGCGCAGCCGCTCGCCCGCGATGAGCGACGCGAGCATCAGCTCGGGCACGTTCTCCGGCAGCGGCGCGATCGCCGCCAGGATGAGCGCGGGCGGTCCGCCGAGGAACACGGTCACGGGGAGGTCCTCTCCCCGGGCTTCGGCGACCGCGTAGTGGAAGCCGCCTCCTTTGCCGATCTGCCAGTGCATGCCCGTCGTCCGCCGGTCGTGGACGTGGAGGCGGTACATCCCCAGGTTGTGCCCCTTGCCGTCCGGATGCTCGGTGTAGACCAGCGGCAGGGTGACGAACGGGCCGCCGTCCTCCGGCCAGGTGGTGAGCACGGGCAGCCGGTCGAGCCGCACGTCGTCGGTGACAATCTCGGTCACCGGACCCGAGCGCCGCTTCGAAAGCCCGATCCGCAAAGCCTCGCCGGCAAGGTCGCGGGCTCCCCAGAGCTTGCCCGGCGTGGGTGGAAGCAGCGTCTCCGCGAGATGAACGAGCCGCCGGATCAGCCGTGAGGGGCGGGCTCCGAAGGCCATCTCGGCCCGCCGCCCTGTGCCGAACAGGTTCGTGACCAGCGGGCAGTCCGCGTTCTTGACGTTCGTGAAGAGCAGCGCCGGCCCGCCCGTCGCGATCACCCGCCGGTGGATCTCTGCGACCTCCAGCCGGGCATCGACCGGGGCCTCGATCACGGCGAGGTCGTTCTCGCGGCGGAGGTGGTCGAGAAAGGCGCGGAGATCGGGGAAGGTCGTCTCGGGCATGGCGGGCAGAGTCTAAGCTAGGCGACGTTCAGCGGGCTATTGAACGTCTCCAGCCGCCGTTCAGGGTGATCGTGGTCAGGAAGCCCTTGAGCTCGGGCAGGGCGCCGATCGCCCCCGCAGGTAGGCGAGCGACGGCCCTGCGCGAAGTCGTCCAGGCGAAGTACGGCGAGGCGGCCCGCACGGCGCAGAAGGGCGCGGCTTCCTCGTGGACGGCAAGGTGATGAGCGCCTTCGTACGGGCGCGCAAGCCGCGCGGGTAGCCGATCACCGGGTAGACGGGTCGAACGAAGGGCGGCCTCCGGGCCGCCCTTTCGGCGCTTGGAACCGATCCGAAGGACCTCAGAACGGATCCAAGGAGCTTGGTGACCGTCCCCAAAGACCTTAGAACGGATCTAAGAAGCTTAGGACCGGTCCCAAGGACTTCAGGACGGATCCAAGGAGCTTGGAGACCGTCCCCAAAGACCTTAGGACGGATCTAAGAAGCTTGGGACCCGGTCCCAAGGACTTCGGGACGGATCCAAGAAGCTTGGAGACCGTCCCCAAAGACCTTAGAACGGATCTAAGAAGCTTAGGACCGGTCCCAAGGACTTCAGGACGGATCCAAGGAGCTTGGAGACCGTCCCCAAAGACCTTAGAACGGATCCAAGAAGCTTGGGGACCGGTCCCAAGGACTTCGGGACGGATCCAAGGAGCTTGGAGACCGACCCGGACTGGCTGGCACAGCTATTTCGTGACGAGCCCTTGGATCGGCTCCCCATCGCTTCGGAACGCCGCCGGCTGGCTTTTCCTCCGCAGAAGCGCCGTGAGGCGCGAGATCAGCTCGGCCGTGACGCGCTCCTCCTCGCAGGCACGCTGGAAGAGGACGAGTGCGGCCGTGGCCTCGCGGTGGATCTCCTGGGCGGAAAAGATCTCCATCAGCTCGGCCGCGAGAAGCTTGAGCTCCTCGGTGCGCCCCTGCCGGGACAGCAGCAGCGCCAGGTCGAGGGAGACGAGCGCCACGCTGTAGAGCACCCCGTGTTTGAGCAAGTCCCGCTGGACCTCGCGATACGCGGCCTCGGCTTCGTCGAGGCGGCCCAGGCCGAAGGCGACAGTCCCTTCGCTCCAGCGCAATCTCACCCAATCAAGAGGAAGGGCCGTTTCGCGGAAGAGCGGCCGGACTTCGCCCACGAGCTTTTCCGCTTCCTCAAACCTGCCCGCCAGAGCCAAAAAGCCGATGAGGTTGTGCTGCGCGAGCGCATAGAGGTGCGGCTCCTCGGAGCGACTGATCTCATCGGTCCTCTGGAGAAGATCGATTGCCTGCTCCAGATCCCCCTTCTCCCGGAAGAGCTTGGCTCGCTGGAGGACGACCTTCGCCAGACCGTGGGAATCCTTCTCCTGGCGGTATCCGTCCTGGGCTCGATCCAGTAGATCCAGGGCTTCGTCGAATCTCCTTTGATCGATCCGCAAGGAGGCCCTCATGTCCATGACCTCTGCCTCGACCCAGGCGTTGCCCGTCTGACTCTGCGTCAGGCAGGAATCCGCCTTGCGGAAGGCGCTCTCTGCGCTCACCAGCTCCCCGAGGACCCGCAGCGCGTTCCCGACGTGAGCGTGGGCCCGCGCTCTCAAATCGAGAATCCAGCCCGGATCGTACGCCGGGCTCAGGCGGCGGGAGACCATGACAGCCAGCTCGGAGCGCTCGTGGGCCGTCTTCGGGCTCTCGGAGACGACCTCCCGACTTCGTTGCAGCAAGAGCTGGCAGAGGCCCCAGGTATGAAAGGCTTCATCCTCCTCGGCCCGCCGGACCCGCTCCGGAAACGCCAGCTCCTCCAACTGCGCGAGCAGCTCCGGCGCCTCCCGCCACTCGATCACGCCGACCTCCTCGTCGCTGTGACCGACTTCCCGGGTCAGGCGGAGGATCTGCTCGTACTGCTCCCGGCAGACCGGGCACTGAGCCTGCAGGTGCGGCGCAATCTCGCGCAGGACGGTCTCATGCTCCAGCCGTCCCGCCAACCACCGTGCCATCGTCTCCAGCGTCGGATGCTCCATGTCTCGTCCTCCCGCGTGCAAGTCGTCTCTAGACTATAGTTGCCGCCGAGGCAGAATTTGGGACACGGTTGGACGAAAAACTGGGACCGGATTTCTGCACCGGTCCCGCACCATGTTCAACCGTTGGGATCGATGGTCATCCCGTTGTCGCCATCCGCCGAAGGCTTTGGCCGGCCGTCAGGATCAATGGTCATCCCGTTATCCCCGGAGTCCCCGGCCCAGAGGCTGGTGAGCACCCGCCCGAGCCAATCCAGCAGTGCGCCGACCTGCTCGCGGACAGCCGCGGGACCATCCGGGCCGGAATCGACCGGCAAGGCCCGGGCAGCCGCGGGCAGGAAGGCGAGGCTCCCCGCCAGGATCAGGGCGGAGAGCGGGCGGCGCAAGGAACGTGGGCCCATGGCATCCACTCCTTGAAGGCCGATCTCGGGTCGGCGCCATTGCCGCCGGAGTGGGCCTCTACAGGAGAGAGTGCCTCGGAAGGGGCGGGCTTGTGCGTCGGCGCCCCGAATCCCTTTGCCCTGACAGCCCGTTGAGAATTGGATTTGGAGCGGCTCTTCCCGGATTTATCGCAAGGCGGCGGCGTTTTGGATCGCCAGATTTCCAGGCAAGAGGTCTGCGGCGCGATTTGGCCCATGCCCCGCGGGATTTGGACGAATGGCGAGGAGATTTAGCGCGCCAGATCCGGACGCAGGAGGTCTACGGGGCGATCTGGCCAGATCCGGCTGACTGAAGTCTGCAAGAGGAATTGGCGCGCTACGAGGAAATTTGCCGCGTTGCCGGCGCCCCGGGTCGAGGCTCAGACGCCGATCTGCGCCTCGCAGAGCCCGGGATCGTTCCATGGCGCTGCTGCCGAGCCCGCCAGCGCCTACGCCGGTGTCGAGGAGGACTCTTATGTGTCCACCTCCGCCGCATAAGCCACCTCCTGCGAGGGCGCTTATCGGACATCCTGGCGTCGGATAAGTCCCAAGCCTTCCCGGGCCAAGGGTGGCTTCTATGCTCCGGGAGCTGCGCCAAGGCCGCGCCCTTTTGGAGATGCTTATGCGCAGCCATCGATGCCTTTGACGAGCTTAAGCAAGAAGCGTAGAGTTGGCAGCAGCACAGGAGATTCAAAGAGATGGACACGCTCTGCAATGCGGCCAAGGTTGTCGGCTTTCGTTCTTGATGGAGCGTTGTGGGCTGTCGGTCACATTAGCTGTTAGGCGCGCTTCGGGAGATCCATGATGAGCCAACAGTTCCCCAGAATCAGCCTCTGGCGACCACGATCGCTTGCATCCGATTCGACCGGCTACCACATCGCGGCAGATCCCACAGGCTACAGTAAGCTGTCGGCTACCCTATTGCATTATCAACACGCAAACCAACTATTACGTACCCATTTCGAGCTGACTCCACCTCCGCCCGGAATGCTTAGCGCTGGCGAGAAGACGAGTGGTGTCATCTTCCAATTGCTCGAGCTCGTCACAGACCCGGCCTTCACACCAGCTCACCTCGTCTTTACCGAAGATCGAGGTCGTTGCACGATCGAATTCTCAAAGCCGATGGCTAGCGCGGCTTACCTAGCCGTTGACGGACTCCTTCGAGGCACCGGTGGTGATCAGCTTCGATCGACCAATGCCACACTCGTCTTCTGGGAGTACCCAACCGACTGACCTACTCTCTCAGAGATTGCCAAATGGTGTTGGACAGCGCGCCTAACCCCCGCTTGCACCGGCCGGCCGGCTCCGCCGTCCGCACGGTGAAGCGTCACAGCGTTATGCGCCGGGCCGGCGGAGAGGAAGTCTTGAAGCGGCAGAGCCTTAGTTTATGAAAATTGCTCTCGACATCGCTACCTTTGTTGGTGGGTTGGCAGCTATCGTATTCTTCTATGACCGTTTTGCGCCTATTCTTGTGAAGCGCCGAAGGGAAAGTCGTAACTCGCTGTCTTTGTTTTCAGAGGAATTTGCCCCTAAGATCTCCTCCTCGCGCCCGGCTATTCGACAGCCTTCGCTCGTAAGAGTCAGCCCTCGATGGGTTGAACTTTCACTGATTGGTTATAGTGTGTTCTTGACTATGGTTATCGCGATACTAGGGGCTCGAACCGATTTTGCTGCCATCGGAGTTCTTTGCATGTTCCTTGGAGGTATTCCTTGTTTCTTTGAAGGGCCGGTCAGGCGTCGTGGCCATGAGAACCTTGCCGACGTTCTCCTGTTCTCTGGTGTCTTCGCGATGTTCGGTGGATTTTTGATCGGTATGGTTGGTTCCTTAGCGAAAGAGTACTTTGCGACCAGCAACATCACGGCTTCTGTCTGGGCTACGGTAGTGGGTCTTCTTTTGGCTGGGAGCTACTCATATTGGTCAGTTCGCGCCTAGAAAATTAGGGGGAGTTGGAGGTTCTGATGAATAGCCCATGTGGAGAGAACTCGAAGAATAGTATAGAGGCGCATAACACGGGGCATCAAGCGGATGGCTGACGCCACCGCTTATGCCCGAAGACGTTCTGCGTCAAGGTCAGTTCCGAACAATATCAGCTCAAGGCTACAGGTGGATTGGAGCCGTGAAAAGACGGGACAAAGGGTTTAGAGGTGACGCAGGTCAGTTCTTCGTTGCAGGGGAACTCAGTCGTCGCGGCTTGGTGGCAGTCATTACATTAGGCAACTGCCCGAACACCGACATACTATGTAGTGACGCCGCCGCTACGAAGTTTGTGCACATCCAGGTAAAAGCGTTTCTCCCCGGCGGCAGAACCTGCAGCGGCGGTAAGAAATCCGAACTTGAATACGGAGAGAACTTCTTCTGGGTTCTTGCTGGCATTCCGGATCCACTCACCCGGGTTAGTTCGTGGTGGCAGATATACTCCACGCACAGAGTGCGGCGGCACTGAAGACGCTGGCCTCCGCAGCGGGGCCGGCGATCAAAGTGGGGCGCCCTCGTAGCGACGAGGGCGGCGTTCTTCCCGATTTTGGAGAGCCGCCGATAGGTTGAGAGGGCTCGCCGGCCACCCACACCGTCCCCGCCTCGAGGGCCTGGCCAGAATTGAGATTGTGTTTTGCCGGCTGTTTTGCCATTCTGTCCGCAACCGATTGGAGGGAGAGCCATGACCCTGTCGAGCGTCTGGAAAACCGCCCTGGGGAGCGCTGCGCTGGCGCTCGCCCTGCCGCTGTGTGCCGCTGCGCAGCAGCCCGCCTGCCCGAATCCGCAGTCGCCGCGCAACCTCGACCCAAGGGCGCACGGAATCTACGACCAGACAACGAGACGGTCGATCGTCATGTGGACCTCACCGGCCCAGTCGATCCAGTACTTCGCACGGCCGGGTTGTATCGGCCAGACGCTGCTGCGCTGCAGCGAGCACTACCATCATCCGGTCGAGAACACCCAGGGATGTTCGGATGAGCTGGCGAAGTCGCTGAAGCCCGAAGTCGATCCCGGCGACCGGGTGGAGATCCACCTGGCGTTTTCGCCGCAGGTCGGCACCGGCTGTGATCGGAGGACGCTCAATTGCTGCGAGGGAGAGCCCAAGGTTGTGCTGGCCTACAGCGCCACGGTCCGAGCGGGCGGCAACCCGACAACACCCATCGCGCCGCCCAGAGGCGGGAAGCTCGCCGAATGGTCGGGCTCGGCGACCGACCCCGACAATACGCCTGGCGAATGCAAGGCTCCGGCCCAGTGGAGCTTCCACCTGGGCTGCGGCTTCCAGATCACCCAGGCGCAGCTCAATCTCCTGGGATCCCCGAAGCCGGCGCGCGATCCGCAGCCCTGCAACCGGCTGAGCCGCGACCTCACCAAGGTGCAGTAGCTCGGGCCCGCGTAGTAGTGGGGTCTACGCGCTGAACGCGTCCGCCTCCGCATTCGGTCCGGCAATCACCTGGAGCGCGCGGGGGAGGATCTCGAAGCGGGCGGTAGCCTCCCCATTCTCCCCGATCAATTCGCCGTCGACGTTGAAGGCCATGGGCGAATCGCACTCGATCTCCATCCGCGTGGCCCGGCGGAAGAGCAGGAGGTCGCTCTCCAGGTGCCGGCCGAGCAGCACCTGGGGGATGAGCACGGCGAGCTGGGGGAGCGTGGTCATGGGCGAGATCACCACGTCGAGCAGGCCGTCGTCGAGGACCGCCTTCGGAGCCGCCGGGATGCCCGAGGCCACGTAGCGGCCGTTCGCCACCACGATGTTGAACGTCTCCAGCCGCAGGGTCTCGCCGCCGTTCAGGATGATCGTGGTCAGGAAGCCCTTGAGCTCGGGCAGGGCGCCGATCGCCCCCCGCAGGTAGGCGAGCGGCCCCCAGCGGTCCTTGGCCTCGCTCGCCCGCTCGCTCACCTCGCCGCTGATGCCTCCGACCGACATGTTCACGAAGAATCGGGAGGTTTCTCCGATCGTGGCCCGGGCCACGTCCACGGCGCGCGCTTCCCCCCGCTCCAGGACCTCCAGAGCTCCCTCGAGATCGTCCGGCACGCCGATCGAACGGGCGAAGTCGTTGCCCGTGCCCAGGGGGATGAGGCCGAGGCGGGCCTTGCCGAAGTCCTCCGAGAGGCCGTTGACCACCTCGTTGAGCGTGCCGTCCCCGCCGGCGGCCACCACCAGGTCCGCGCCGCCGAGGACCGCCTCCCGGGCGAGCCGCTCCGCGTCCCCGGCCGCCTCGGTCCGCAGCACCTCGCTCCCGGGCAGGCGGTCGAGCGCGGCCTCCAGTGCCGCCAGGTCCTCCACGCTCCCCGCATTGGGGTTGACGATGATGCAGGTCCGCATGCCTATCGGGAGGACCTTGGTGCGTACTCGTTGGGGCCGACCTGGCGGGTCTCGATCACGTCCGGGTCGTAGGCCCGGCCGAGGTTGAACAGCCGGGCGGCGCACCAGGCGATGGTCAGCGTCGGGATCGGCCCGGTAACCGGGATCAGCGCCTCGATGGCGGCCGTGTTGCGCAGCGCTTGGAGCCCGGTGCGGTTGAGGATCACCCACATGATCGGCGCCGAGAAGACGTCCAGCGCCAGATCGAGCAAGTCCAGCCCGATCACCAGGGACAGCGGGACCGCGCGCACGGCCGTGAAGAAGTCGGCGTCGGCGGGCAGCCGGATGCGCCGCAGCTTGCGGATGGCGTAGGTGAGCACCACGGCGGCCAGCACGAGGGCGATGACGGCGATGACGGCGAAAATCTTGAGAAGGTCGACGAGCTCCATGGGTCCCCTTTCAAAACGGTTCCCGGTCCTGCGCCGTACACCCATGCAAGAAGTGTGTACGGTTCCTGCAAGAAGGAGAGTCGATGACCAAGAAGCACCCCAGCCCAAGCAAAACGCGCCTCGCTGTCATCCTGGCAGCCGGTTTGGCCGGCCTGCTGGCCGTCCTGGGCGCTGCGAACTCGGCCCCGAAGACGAGTCTGGCCCCGCGCGAAGCCCACTATCTGGAGCTCGGCGTCGAGCAGATCCAGCGGATGGAGGCGAAGCGCGGCGGCCTCGGCCCCGAGTTCCAGCAGAACCTCGCGGCCGGCGCTCTCGCCTCCGCCGCTCTGGCTGCCGAGGGCAAGGCCGACGCGGCTAGGCGCCGGGAGGACGCGGTCCGCTGGGCTGCCGCGGCGCTCGACTCCTGCGCCAAGCGCTGGCAGACGGGCAAGTGCGCCCGCGCCCAGCTCCCCCTCCAGCGCCTCTTCCTCCAGTATCCGGACGCCGTCCCCGCCGAGCTGCGCGACCGGCTGCGCGCCGAGGTCTCGACCGCGCCGCCGCCGCCGCCCGCGGAGGCGGTCCGCGAGCCCTGGTCGTTCAAGGAGACGGAGAACCAGCGCATGGTGACCATGGCGCGCAGCCTGGCGGCCCACAGCGTGGCCGGCACGCCGCAGTCGCCCGGCGCGCAGGGTTGGGGCGCCTACGCCGAGGCCTTCCTCCTGGCCCACGACCGCGAGGGCTGGTACGAGGGCGAGAGCCCTGGCTACATGGTTCTCTCGATCACGGCGCTGCTCCAGATCGCGGACCACGCTTCGCAGACCCGGGTGCGCGAGCTCGCCGCGCGGCAGCTCGACCTGCTCTTCGCCGGCTGGGCTCAGGAGCAGGTCGGCGGCTTCCCGGCCGGCCCCAAGAGCCGCACCTACAGCTTCTGGGCGCTCAGCGACCGCAGCACCCCGTGGGCCGCCTGGGCCTGGATGCTCGGCGGAGTGGGCAATCCCGAGGGGATGAACTTCATGGAGCGGCCCGACCTCGCCGTGAGCCGCTACGAGGTGCCGCCCTCCGTGGTGCAGCTCCTCGCGGAGCGCCGCAAGCAGGCCTCCTACGAGGTCAAGGAGCGCCGGCGGATCGCGCTCGGCAAGCGCAAGGACCTCGACGCCTCGCTCTACAGCTACGCGACGCCGGACTACATCCTCGGCACGTCCCAGAGCGTTTCCGGGATGAGCCTCGCGGTCTCGGGCGGGCAGGAGATCGTCGCGACCCTCTATGCCGAGGGCACGGAGTTCGCGCCGCTCTACCTCTGGAGCCGCACCAGCAACTCTCAGGAGGACCGCTGGAAGAGCTGGATGGGCCAGGACCAGGCCGTGGGGAACCGCAACGTCGTCCTGGCGCGGCTCGGCGCGGGCGAGGCCGTCGGCCACGCCTACCTGGCGCCCGCCTGGTCGCAGCCCGAGGTGATCGGGGATGTCGTGGTTTCCCGTTATGGCGACACCTACGCGGCCCTGGTCAGCCCCGGCGGCTGGGAGGTGGCGGCGGCGCAGGAGCGGTTCCCGAACTACTACGGCCAGAGCAAGACCCTCCGGGGCGCCTGGGTCGCGGTGCCGAAACGCCAGCCCGCCGTCGTCGCCCTGGAGGTGGGGCGCCGCGCCGAGCACGGCGAATACGAGGCATGGAAGAAGAGGATGGCGGCGGCGCGCCTGGAAATCGGGGCGTCGCCAGATGCCGAGATCCGTTTCACGGCCGGCGACGGCACGAACCTGAGCTTCGTCCCCGGCCAGAGAGCGTCCGCGGCCGGCCACGCCCTGGAGCCCCAGAGCTATCAGCTCCTGGAAAGCCCGTTCCTCTCCAGCCAGGGGCTGGGGAGGTGGACGTTCAAATTCGGTCCGTTCCACAAGGATTTCGAAAGGCTGGAGCCCGGATCGGCAAAACCGGCGCGTTGAAAAGAAAAGGGGGACGCCGGAGCGTCCCCCTCGCCAGGAACCCGGGCAGGTCTAGAACTTGAAGCGGACGCCGAGCTGCGCCAGGCGCTGCTCGCCCTGGAGCGGATCGCCGGCGTAGGCGTTCGGCGCGCCGAAGCGGTTGAACACCGTCGGGTTTTCCTCGTTGAACACGTTGAACACCTCGCCGATCAGCTCGACGCCGAACCGGTCTGCGAAGGTGAACTCCTTGGACAGCCGCAGGTCGAGCTGCGAGAAGGAGGAGTCGCGCTCGGTGTTGACGCCGAGACCGCCCGGGAAGTCGTAGGCGAAGCCGTCGCCGTTCAGGTCCTGCGCGACGAACTTGCTGTACGGCAGGGCCGAGCGGTAGCGGAACATGCCGGAGACGTTGATGCCGAGCGGGGCCCGGTAGACCGCGCTCAGGGTGAAGCGGTTGCGGGCATCGGTGTTGAGCGGACCGAAGCACTTCGAGCACTGCGGGTCGAGCGGGTTGGCCGAGACGTCGCGGCGCGCGCCGCCCACGTCGGCCTGGTGGCCGCCGTCGGTGATCCGGAACTCGTCGGCGCCGGCGAGCACGTTGCCGGTGGCCTCGGAGTAGGTGTAGAAGGCCTGCATCTCGAGCTTGTCGCTCACGCGGGCGCGGGCGCTCAGGTTGACGCCGGTGTAGTTGGCCTGGCCGTCGCCGTACCAGAGGCGGAAGTTGCCGAAGGGGAAGCGCCGCGTCTCGGTCGGGTCCTGCACGCCGTTGGCATTGGCGTCGTTGAACGGATTGGCGCGGAAGCGGTAGGGGATGTCGCGGTAGTTGATGCGCACGGCCTCGATGTTGAGGCCGAGCCAGTTGGTCGCCTGCCACGAGTAGCCGAGGGAGCCCTGGGCGGCGTAGGGGGTGGCCAGCGTCGGCGAGGCCACTTCGTTCGGCGGCGGGATGTCGGCCGCGGGGAGCTGGTTCGGCGGCAGCGGCTGGCCCGGCTGGAAGAAGGTGCCGTCCGGATTCCGGATGCCCGCGTCGTTGTGGTGGTTGTAGGTCACGCCGTAGTTCGACTGCACGGCCGCGGAGGGGAAGAGGATGGTGGCGTTGGTGTACGGGAAGTCGTAGTAGATGCCCCAGCCGCCGCGCAGGAGCTGGCGGCCGTCGCCCTTGAGGTCATAGGTGAAGCCGAGGCGCGGGCCGAGGTTGTTGTCGTCGTTCTCGAGCACGCCGCCCTTGCCGCCCTGGAAATCGCGCAGGTAGTACTCGTTGAACCGGGTCTGCGTCGACAGGTACTTCCAGATCGGGTTCGTGCGCTGGTCGAGGTCGAAGCCGTCCCAGTAGTCATAGCGCAGGCCGAGGTTGAGCGTCAGGCGGTCGTTCCAGTAGATGTCGTCCTGGACGTAGCCGCTGTACTGGTCGACCGGGGTCGACTCGCCGAAGAATCCGCCGAAGACGGTGATGTCGGTCACCGGCGAGCCGAGGCGGTCCTCCTTGAGGGCGAACTGGCCGCTCAATCCCGTGGAGAAGTCGCCGCCGAGCACGGGCTCGTGGATGTAGTTGGCGCCCACCTTGAGCTGGTGCGTGCGTCCGCCGAGCGTGCGCGAGAAGCTCAGGTCGTCGCGGTACTGGTACTTGGTCTGGTTGGTGGTCTGCGGCGTGTTGATGTTCTGGCCGAAGTGCACGCCGGACGGGAAGTAGACGTTGGGCGCATTGGAGTCGGCGCTGATCAGGTTCTCGAACTTGGTGTACTGGAACAGGAACTCGTTGAGCGTGTCGGCGCTGAACTGCAGGGTGTGGCCGGCGAGGATCGAGCTGTACTCGTTGCTGATCGTGCCCAGCGAGTCGGGCGCGGCCAGCGCGCTGGCGCCGTACTTGTCGCTGTTCTCCTGGAAGCCGTAGCGCACCTGCAGGTATTGCTTGGGCGAGATGTCGAAGGTCACCTTGGCGGTGCCGAGCTCGTCCTTGAACGGCAGCGGCACGGTGGTGCCGTCGAGGCTGGGCAGGACGCCGCCGGTGTTGACGGCATAGACGGTCTCGCGGTCGGTCTTCTCATAGGTGGCGAAGAAGTGGGCGCGGTCGCGAATGATCGGGCCGCCCACGGCGAGGCCGTACTGCTTGCGCTCGAGCGGCTGCTTGTCGATGCCGGCGAGCTCCTCGGACGTGGTGCGGGTGGACAGGCTGTCGTCGCGGAAGAAGCCCCAGGCGCTGCCCTCGAACTCGTTGGTGCCGGTCTTGGTCACCACGGTGAGGACGCCGCCGGTGGAGCGGCCGTACTCCGCTTTGTACTGTTGCGTCTGGATGTTGAACTCCGCGACGCTCTCCAGGTTGAAGTTCTGCAGCGCGCCGCCGATCGTGTCGTCGGTGTTGTCGCCGCCGTCGATCACGTAGTTGACGTTGCGGCCGATGCCGCCGTTCAACGCGACCGTGAGCTGGCCGGGCTTGGTCGGGTCGGAGTTGTAGGCGAGCGAGGTGCCGGGCGCCAGGATGGCCAGGTTGGCGAACTGGCGGCCGTTGAGCGGCAGGTTCTCGAGCTGGTCCTCGCTGACCACCGTGCCGATGCTGGGCGTGGTCTGGACCAGCGGGGCCTCGTCGACCACGGTGATCTGCTCTTCGACCGAGGCCGAGCTCATCTCGATCTCGATCGTGCGGGTGGTGGCGACGTTGAGCCGCACCTCCTCGATGGTCACCGTGCCGAAGCCGGAGAGCTCGGCCGTCACCGTGTAGAGGCCGATGGGGAGCGAGGGCAGGGTGAACGTGCCGTCCGAGCTGGACACTGCGACACGGTCGAGACCGGTGTCGTTGTTCCTGGCCGTGACGGTGACGCCGGGGAGGGCCCCGCCGTCCTTGTCCTTGATGTGACCGACGAGGCTGGCGCCCGACGTCTGGGCGCTCGCGGCCGGCGCAAGGACAGCGAGGGCTGCCAGCGCGAGCAGGACCGCAAAGGCGACTGGTTTCTTCAAATTCATACTCTCGACCTCCTTATGGGAGTCCTCTGATTGAAAAAGGAACGTCAACTCCATTCCTGAAAGGCCTGATCCGAACGGCTCTCCAACCGTGTCCGGGCGGCGATCACCTCCTCTGGTCCGGCGCGAGGCCCGTCGCGCGGTTGGAAAGCCGGGCGAGAAGCTGCTGCGCCGCCCGGCGCTGTTCCGAAAACTGGGGATCCTGCCCGGTCGCGGCCAGGAAATCCCGGTAGGCCGCGGCGGCGGCCTCCGTCTCTCCCGCCATGTCGAAGGCGATCGCCCGGTTTAGGCGCACCTCGTGGTACCGCGGCGCGAGACGGAGAGCCTGCTCAAAATAGGAGAGTGCCTGAGCGGGCCGATCCCGCTCCACCTCCAGCGTCCCGAGGCCGTTCAGGGGCTCGGCGTAGCGCGGAGCGGCGGCCAGGGCACGGCGGTAGGCGGCCTCGGCCTCGGCCGGGCGGCGCAGGTCGCGCAGGACGTTGCCGAGGTTGTTGAGAGCATGGGCGTTCCGGGGGTCGAGCCGCACCGCCAGCTCGAATTCCTGCCGGGCGGCATCGGGTTTGCCCTCGGCCAGATGGACGATCCCCAGCGTGTTGTGGGCCTCGGGGCGCGCGGGATCGAGGTGCATGGCCGTGGCGAGCGCCTCGCGGGCCTCGCCGGGCCGGCCGGCCTGCTGCAGCGCCGTGGCGAGGTTGTACCAGGCCTCGGGATCGTCCGGAGCGTCCGCGGCCGCCTGGCGGTAGAGCGGCACGGCGCGGCCGAGCTCGCCGCGCTCCTTCCACGCCTGCGCCAGCTTGCCCCGGAAGACCGGGTTCTTGGGATCGTCGGCCACCAGGGCCTCCAACTCGGCCAGCGCCGCCTGGGCATCCTCCGGCCGCCCGGACCCAAGGAGGTTGTGCGCGCGCTCGAAGCGCTGGAAGAGGTCCACGGCCTCGACCGGGTTGCGGCCGGTGCGCTCCGTCCTCTTCGGGGAAGGAGCCGTCCCGCCGGCCACGTACCCGAGGCTCGCCAGCCGCGCCCGGGTCTCGGCGTCGGCAGGCAGCTTCTGAGTCTCCACGGCGCCCGATTCGATGGCGGCCAGGCGCTCGGCGAAGCCCTCTTCCTCTTTGGCTCCTTGGAGGTTCTTCGACTCGTGTGGGTCGTGGGTCAGGTCGTAGAGCTCGGGCTTCGGCGAGGAGATGTACTTGAGATCGCGGCGCCGCAGCGCGGAGAGCGGGCTCCAGCCGAACACGGCCGGGTACTGGGTCTCGGCGTAGAGGTCGGACGGCGGCGGCTCCTTGCCCTCCCGCAGGGCCGCCGAGAGATCGCGGCCGTCCAGGGTGCCGGGCAGCGCCTTGCCGACCAGACCGGCCAGGGTCGGACCGACGTCCACGAGGCTGACCGGCGTCTCGATCACCCGAGCGGCCAGTCCCGGGGCCCTGACGAGGAGCGGCACGTGCAGGGTCGGCTCGTAGAGGAGGAGGCCGTGGGTCAGCTCGCCGTGCTCGCCCAGGGACTCGCCATGGTCGGCGGCCACGGCCACCACGGTGCTGCCGGACAGGCCCCGGGTCTCCAGCTCCTGGAGCAGGCGGCCGACCTGCGCGTCGACCGTGGCGATCTCGCCGTCATAGGAAGGCGAGTAGGGAGCATGGGCGTCGTAGAGGTGGACCCAGAGGAAGAAGGGCTTCGAATCATCCTGTCCAAGCCAGGCGAGCGCCCGGTCCATGACCTCGGGGCCGGGCCGTTCCGCCTCCAGGGAGACGGTAGCGCCGGGAGAGCGCTCGATCTCGTCGTCGTAGGTCTGGAAGCCGCGGGCGAGGCCGAACCTGCGGTCGAGCACGAACGCGCCGACGAACGCGCCGGTGCGCCAGCCCTGGCCGGAGAGCAGCGTCGCTAGCGTCTCCCTGCCGTCCGGGAACGATCCCGCGCCGTTGTTGCGCAGCCCGTGGTGAGGCGGAAGCAGCCCCGAGAGCAGGCTGGAATGGGACGGGAGGGTCAGCGGCACGGGCGACGACGCCTGCGTGAACCGCACTCCCTCGGTCGCCAGGCGGTCGAGCCAGGGCGTCCGGGCCGCGGCATAGCCGTATGAGCCGAGGTGGTCGGCGCGCACGGTGTCGAGCGTGATCAGGACCAGGTTGGTGGCGGCGGGGGGCGATTTCTCTCCGGGAACGCATCCGCCCAGGAGGGCCAAGCCCACCGAGAGGGCCATCAGAAAGGTCGAACGTTGCTTCAGCAAGTGGATACGGCCTTGAATGTTTTCAGCCTCCGAAGAATAACCCCATCGGCTCCCCGCGGGAAGTGGCTGAGGATGTTCCATTTATTTGGATCTCGGATCGGCCGGAAGCCTGCAATCCGGCATCGCTACCGTCAAAAAAGCAGGCAAAATGACGACAGTCTCGTCATTTTGCGAGGTTCCCCCGGGCGGCGGCCCCCTCTGATAGGATCACACCTCCAGGAGGAATCCCATGAGCAACGGCTATGAAGAGGCCAAGGGCCAGCGCAACGTCCTCGAACGGCTCGGAGACAAGATCCCCGGGTTCCGGGGATTCCAGGACCGCGAGCTGCGGCGCGACGTGGACAAGATGCAGCGCGAGCACCTCTCGACGGAGCTCGGCCGCCTCAAGGCGGCGCTGCGCGACAAGGCCCGCAGCTACACGGACGCCGGCAAGATCGGCGCTCTCTCCGCGTTCGACCGCCTGGACCGGCAGATCGACGGGCTCTCCCAGGCCGTCCGCTTCTCCGACTACGGCGCGAGCGGCTTGTTCGACGCGGTGAAGATCGGCGACGCGGAGCTGCAGCGCCTGTACGAGTTCGATCTTTCCGTGCTCCAGGACGTAGAAGAGATCGAGGGGCTGATCGCGGGCGTGCCGGCCCCGGGCGGAGACGATCCCGCCAAGGCCCTGGAGCCGGTGCAGCAGCGGGTGCGGGCCCTCGAAGACAAGTGGAAGCAGCGCGAGCTGGTGATCAGCAACATCGTCCAGACCGGTGGATCGGGCGCGGGCGGCGCCTGAGAAGACAGGAGAGAACCATGGATGTGATTCAGCATCAGGACCCCAGCGGCAAGACCCTGGTGGCGCGGTGGCCGGCCAACGGCACGTCGGACATCCGCCTCGGCAGCCAGCTCATCGTGGAGGAGAGCCAGCAGGCGGTCTTCTTCCGCGACGGCAAGGCGCTCGACACCTTCGGCCCCGGCCGCCACACGCTTGCCACGCAGAACATCCCGCTCCTGGCGAGCCTGTTCGGCATCCCGTTCGGCGGCAAGTCGCCATTCCAGGCCGCGGTGGTCTTCGTCTCCACCAAGACCTTCATGGACCTCAAGTGGGGTACGAAGGAGCCGGTGGCGTTCCGCGACCAGGAGCTGGCCATGGTCCGCCTGCGCGCCTTCGGCAAGTACGCGCTGCGGGTCGTCAACGCCCAGCAGTTCGTCAACGGCGTCGTCGGCACCATGGGGGTCTACTCGACCGAGCGGCTGGAGGATTGGTTCCGCGACGTGATCGTGGCCCGGCTGACCGACGTCCTGGGCGAGAACCTGACCTCCATTTTCGACCTGCCGCGGCTCTACGACGAGCTGGCCATGGGGCTCAAGGCCCGCGTGGCCGAGGACTTTACCAAGTACGGCATCGAGCTGGTCGATCTCTACGTGGGCGCGATCACGCCGCCCGAGGAGGTGCAGAAGCTGATCGACGAGCGCAGCGGCATGGCGGCGCTCGGCGACATGAACACCTACCTCAAGTTCAAGACCGCGCGCGCCATCGGCGATGCCGCCCAGCAGGGCGGCGAAGGCGGCGGCAACGTGGCCGCCGGCATGGGAGTGGGGATGGGCGCGGGGCTCGGCATGATGCTCCCCGGCATGATGCGCGAGGCCATGCAGGGCGGCGGTCAGGCCCCGGCGGCCCCCGGCGGTGGCGGTGCCCCGGCCAGCGCTGCCGCCGGAGCCGGCGCCGCGGCGGCTGGAGCCGTAGCCGCCTTCTGCCACAACTGCGGCCAGAAGCTCCCGCCCGGCTCGAAGTTCTGTCCCGCCTGCGGCACGAAGGTCGGCGAGTAGATCCGTAGGGGCGGCCCTCGTGGCCGCCCCGCAACCCCCCTGCTACAATACCCGCCTCATCCTTTCGGAGGTGTCCGTTTTGTCGAGCTCGCGGGAGCCAGGGTCCATCCTTGACGGCAAGTACGAAATCGTCCAGCGCCTGGGCAGCGGCGGCATGGGCGAGGTCTACCTGGTGCGCCACATCCACCTGCAGGAGCTGCGGGTCATCAAGATCCTCCGCCAGGACCTCCAGGCCGATCCCGCGGCCCAGAAGCGCTTCATGCGCGAGGCCCGCTTGGCCACCCAGATCAAGCACCCCAACGTCGCCATCCTCTACGACTTCGCGACGCTGCCCGGCGAGGGCAGCTTCTACATGGTCTGGGAGCACATCCAGGGCGAGGACGTGGGCGACTGGATCCGCCGCAACGGCCCCTTCCCCGTGCCCCTGGCGATCCGCCTCGGCATCCAGGCGCTGCGCGGGCTGGAGTCGCTCCACGCCACCGGCGTGATCCACCGCGACCTCTCGCCGGACAACCTCATGATCACCGAGGACAAGCAGGGGCAGAAGCGGATCAAGATCATCGACCTCGGCCTCGCCCGCACGCTGGAGCGCGACGCGAACCACGAGCACGAGATCACCCAGGTCGGCATGTTCATGGGCAAGCTCCAGTACTGCTCGCCCGAGCAGGCGAGCCCGTCGGGCAGCGAGGGACTCGACCGCCGCAGCGACATCTACTCCTTCGGCCTGGTGCTCTACGAGATGATTACGGGGCTGCCTCCGTTCGAGTCCGAGAGCCAGGCCGGCTTCATCTTCAAGCGCCTCTCCGAGGACCCGCTCCCCCTGACCGGCCGCAACCCGCGGGTGCAGGTCCCCTCCGAGCTCGACCGGGTGGTCCGCCAGGCCCTGGAGCGCGACCGCGAGAAGCGCATGCCGGACGCGATCCGCTTCATCCAGGCGCTGGAGAAGGTGGAGCAGTCCATGTCCGCGGCCGAGACGCGGGAGATCCAGATCCCGGCGGGTTTTCGCCAGGAGAACGCGGCGGCTCCCGCCCCTCCCACCGCGCAGAAGCAGCGCAGCACGAGCGAGCTCACCAAGACCGAGCGCGACGACCTGCTCGCGCAGATCGACCGCGCCGCCCGCCGGGTGCAGGAGACCTCGGTCGACCTGTCCCGCATCGAGGCCGCCCTGGCCGCCGGCCGGCTGGACGAGGCGCAGCAGCTCCTCGCGCAGGTCGAAGCGGCGAACCCGCGGGCGCTCGGCCTGCAGCGGCTCAAGGAGCGGATCGCCGAGGAGGTCGAGGCCAGGGAGGGCTCCGAGCGCCGGCGGCGGATCGCCGAGACCGAGCAGGTGCTCGCCAACTACGTCCAGCGCAAGCAGCTCCCCCTGGCCCGCCTGGCCCTGGAGACGCTCGCGGAGCTCGATCCGCAGAGCCCGAAGCGGGCCGAGCACGAGGACGCGCTCACCCGCCTCTCCCAGGAGCTGGAGCAGGAGAAGCGCGCCGCCGCGGCTCTCGAAGCCGGCCGCGAGGCCCTGTCGCGCAAGGACGTCCAGGCCGCCCGCCGCGAGCTGGAGGCCGTCGTCCGCAACGATCCGTCGGGCAGGAAGGCCGCGTCGCTGCGCGCCGACGTCGAGGCGGCCGAGCGCGAGGCGCGCACCGGGGTGGAGCTCGACGAGCGCCGCCGCCGCTTCGACGAGATGCTCAAGGAGCACCGGGTGCGCGACGCCGAGCAGGAGCTGGAGGCGTTGTCGCAGCTCGACATCCCGCGGGTGACTCTCTCGTTCTACCGCGAGCGCCTGGACGAGATGAAGAGCCTAGTGGCGCGGGAGGAGAGGGCGTCCTTCCTGGAGATGCGCTTCCGCAAGCACTTGGCGGACCACGACTGGTTCGCCGCCCGCGAGGACGCCCAGGAGATGGAGACGACCGTGCCGGCCAGCCCGCGCGCCGCGGAGATGTTCGGGCACATCGAGCGCCTGGAGTCCGAGTACCGCAAGCAGCAGTCGGTCGAGCAGGGCGTCCGGCAAGTCGAGGATTTCATTCAGAAGGGCGACGCCGCCCGGGCCGAGCTGGCGCTGAAGATCCTGCTCCAGATGGACCCCGAGAACCGCCACCGCAAGCGGCTGGAGAAGCAGGTAAAAAGCATGCGATAGACTTTCTGTCTATGGCAATTCTCTCCCCCAGCGAAACCGCCGTCCTCGAGACGGCTCCGCAGGGCGCCGTGGAGCGCCGGCTGCGATATGCGTTCATGAAGCTCACCCGGGACTTCGACTCCCGGTTCGAAGCCCTGCTGCTCACCGGCCGGGTCTCCAAGTGGTACAGCGAGGTGGGCAACGAGGCCGCCACGATCCCCGCGGGGCTGGCGCTGGGCGCGGGCGACGCGCTCTGCACCCTGCACCGCGACCTCGGCGCCATCCTCGCCTACTACCTCGACCCCGCCCGCACCTTTCCCGGCTTCGGCTTCGGCGAGCCCGACGGCCGCCGTCCCGACCCCGAGCCTCTGCTGCGCCGGCTCGCCTGCCAGCTCCTCGGCAAGGGAGAGGGCTTCTCGCAGGGCATGGAGCGCTCGTTCCACTACGGCTACCTGGCCCCGGAGCACGGGCTTTTCCACGTCGGCATGATCAGCCATCTCGGCGCCATGATCCCGGTGGCCGCGGGCTGCGGCTTCGCCTTCCGCCAGAACGGGAGCGACCGCGTCGCGATCAACTTCATCGGCGAGGGCGCCACCTCAACCGGCGACTTCCACGAGGGGCTCAACATGGCCGCCGTGTGGAAGCTGCCGTTCGTCCTGGTCATCGAGAACAACCACTACGCGTTCTCGACCCCGGCCCGCCTGCAATACGCGGCGGAGAGGCTGAGCGACCGCGGCCCGGGGTACGGCATCCCGGCCGAGACGGTGGACGGCAACGATCCCGACGCCATGGCCGCGGCCCTGGAGCGCGCCGTGGCCCGCGCCCGGGCCGGCGAGGGTCCGACGCTGATCGAGGCCATGCTCGGCCGCATGCGCGGGCACAGCGAGGGGGACGACTCGCTCAAGGTCGTGCCGCCCGACGAGCTGGCCGGATACCGCGCCGCCGATCCGGTTCCCGCCTATGCCCGGCGGTTGGAGGAGGAAGGCGTCCTCGACGCGGAGACCCGCGGCCGCCTGGAGGCCCGCATCGCCGAGCTGGTCGAAACGGCGATCACCTCCGCCATTGACGCGGCGCCGCCCGACCCCTCGATCGCTTTCCGATCGGTGTTTGCACCGGCTCCGGAAGCTCCCGTGATCGCCCCATCCCGTTCATCGGAGGGGAAGGAAACCACCTACGTGGATGCCATCAACCGCGCCCTCCACGAGGAGATGGAGCGGGACGAGTCGGTGCTCGTCATGGGGCAGGACATCGGCGTCTTCGAAGGAGCGTTCCGCACCACCAAAGGGCTCCACGCCCGCTGGCCGCGCCGGGTGTTCGATACGCCCATCGCCGAGAGCGGCACGATCGGGATCGCCATCGGGGCGTCGCTGCTCGGCTACCGTCCGGTGGTCGAGATGCAGTTCGGCGACTTCATCTCCTGTGGCTTCAACCAGCTCGTGAACGTGGCCGCCAAGCTCTACTACCGCTGGGAGGTGCCCTGCCCGATCGTGATCCGCCTGCCCACGGGCGGCGGCGTGGGCGCGGGGCCGTTCCACTCCCAGAATCCCGAGGGATGGTTCGCCCATACGGCGGGGATCAAGGTGGTCTGCCCGGCCACCGCGGCCGACGCCCGCGGCCTGCTCAAGGCCGCGATCCGCGATCCGAACCCGGTGATGATGTTCGAGCACAAGTTCCTCTACCGCCGGATCAAGGAGGTCCTCGCCGAAGGGGACGCGGTGGGCCGGCTGGGCGAGGCGCGGGTGATGCGGCCGGGGGACCGGATCACGCTGATCGGCTACGGCGCCACGACCTGGACGTGCATGGAAGTGGCCGAGGAGCTGGCGAAAGACGGGGTGGAGGCCGAGGTGGTGGACCTCCGGACCCTGGTGCCCTACGACGAGGAGACCGTGCTGGCCTCCGTGAAAAAGACCGGCCGGGCGCTCATCGTCTACGAAGCCCAGCTCACCCTGGGCTTCGGAGCCGAGGTGGCGGCCCGGCTGGCCGATGCCGCCTTTCCCTGGCTCGACGCCCCGGTCCGCCGCCTGGCCTTCCCGGACCGCCCGGTGCCTTACGCACGGGTGCTTGAAAATGCGCTGCTGCCGGACAAGGCGAAGGCTCTGGCGGCGGCCCGGGAAGTATTGCGGTTCTGAAAGGACCAAAAGGACGTAAGGGACTTAAAGGACGTAAAGGACTGTCCTTTGTCCTTTAGGTCCCTTTGGTCCTTTACGTCCTTTCTTGCGCCTACTTCTTCTCCAGCAGCTTCTCCAGATCGGCGATCCGCTTCTCCAGCTCCTTGAGGCGCTTCTCCAGCTCGGCCTCGCGCGGGGAGCGCATCCGCCGGAGGAGCACGTCGCCCTCTCCGGATTCGCCCTGCATCCGCGGCAGGTTGCGGAGCTTCTCGCGGTCCAGCTGGAAGACCATGGGCTGATGCTCGCCATCGCCGCGGAAGAGGAGCGGCGCCATGTCGAGCTCCGGCCGCTCGCGCATCGCGACCGTGGCGGAGAGGTTCTGGGCCTTGCCGTCGCGGTAGACCGTCAGCGGCACCTGCTCGCCCTCCTTGAGCTCTCGGACCTGGGCGCGGACGTCCCAGCTCGACTTCACGTCCTTGCCGTCGAGCGCGGCAATGATGTCGCCCACCTTGAGGCCGGCCTTGTCCGCCGGGCTGCCGTCCTCAACGCTGGAGACCATGACGCCGGCATCCTCGGGAACTCCGAAGTGGGCGCGCAGCTCGGGGGTCAGCTCGGTCAGGCCCACGCCGAGATAGCCGCGGCGGACGGGCGTGCCCTCCGAGTCGTAGACGTGCTCCTTGCCGTCCTTGTCGACGATGACGATCTTCTCGCGCACCACCGGCTTGCCGTTCGGGGCCGGGGTGGGCTGCCGCTCGCCGGCCCAGGCGGAGCCGGCCAGCATCAGCCCGGCGAGAGCCAGGGCGGGGGCAGTCGGGTTCTTCATTGCGATCCTCCTTGATCGATCCTTGGTTGACTAGAAGCTCGCGCTCTGGACCCGCGAGAGGTCGACCACCAGGTCCACCTCCTCGTCGCCGCCGAGGTAGACCACCGGCGGCTGGGAGAGCGCTTGCAGTTCCTGTTTGAGGCTGTCGTGCTCGCTGCGCAGCTCCCGGAGCACCTTTCGCGCCTCGGCGGCCCGGAGCGCCTCCTGGCGTCCGGCATGGACCTGGAGGATGCCCGCGGAGGCCACCACGGCCGCCAGGGCTGCCGCGGCCAGGACCAGCCGGGGCTGCCGCCAGCTCTTCGGCTCGGGGGCAGCATCCAGCCGCGTTATCACGCGGGCGGTGAACCCCTCCCGGGCGCGCTCGCGGGGCAGCTCGCGGAGCAGGGGTCCTACGCTGTGGTCTTCCATGCCGTTCCTCCGTGCCAATAGGGCGCAAGCCGTTCCTTCAGATGCTGCCGTCCGCGATGGATCCGCGATTTCACCGTGCCCTCCCGGCAGCCGAGCTCGCGGGCGATGTCGGCGTAGGCCCACCCTTCGATCTCGTGCAGCACGAGGGGCACCCGGTAGCGCAGCGGAAGCTGGGCCACCGCCGACGAGACCTCCCGGTGCAGCTCCTGCCGGAGCAGTCCGGAGGGGGCCGCGGGCTCGGCGTGCCGGCCTCCGCCGAGGAAGGGCATCAGCAGCCGGAGCCGCTTCTCGCGCCTTTCCTCCGACCGCACCAGGTTGGTGGCGATGCGGAAGAGGTAGCCGCGCAGGAGCCCCTGCTCGGTGTAGCCGCCGGCCGAGCGGAACAGGCGGAGGAAGGTCTCCTGCGCCAGGTCCTCGGCCCGGTCCCGGTTGCCGGTCAGACGGGTGAGGTAGTTGACCACCGCATCCTTGTGCCGGTCCACCAGGTCGGCGAACGCATCCCGGTCTCCCGTCCGGACCCGGTCCATCAGGCCGGCATCGGCATCCGGAGGGGCTTGTACGACGGCGTCGCTCATGATGGCGTCCATCTCTGCGTCATTAACGCACGAGTCGCGGAAGAGTTCCCGGAAACCTCACCCCCTGTCCCCCTCTCCCATCTCCCGCCCCGGCCTTCGGCCGGCCTGCCCCGGGAGAGGGGGGACGTTGCTCAGGCTATCTTGCCTCCTTTTCAGGCACATCTGCCTCAGACACGTTCCCCCTCTCCCGGCGGGGGTTGGGTGGGAGATGGGAGAGGGGGACAGGGGGTGAGGTACCATACGGCGTCCGCTTCGAGGAGAACCCCCTGACATGAGCAAGACCGCCGTTCTGGAGCCCCGTTTCCTGCAGATCATCGCCGCGGAGGTCGGCTGCCGGCCGCATCAAGTGGAAGCGGCTTCCGGGCTGTTTGCCGAGGGGGCTACCGTCCCCTTCGTCGCCCGTTACCGCAAGGAGGCCACCGGCGGCCTCGAGGACCTGCAGCTCGAAAACATCTGCAAGCGCCGCGAGTACTTCCTGGACCTCGCGGAGCGCCGCGATGCCATCCTGGAGAGCATCCGCGAGCAGGGCAAGCTCACGGACGAGCTGGAAGCCGTCATTCGCGCCGCCGACACCAAGCAGGAGCTGGAGGACCTCTACCTTCCCTACAAGCCGAAGCGCCGCACCCGCGCCCAGATCGCCCGCGAGAAGGGGCTGGAGCCGCTCGCCGATGCGATCCTTGCCAAGGCGATAGAGCGCGGGGCCGATCCCGCTGTCCTGGCCGCTTCCTTTGTCGATGCGGAGAAGGGGGTGGAGGACACCGCCGCCGCCCTGGCCGGAGCGCGGGACATCCTGGCCGAGCGCCTGGCCGAGAACGCCGACCGCCGCGCCGAGCTGCGGAAGACACTCGCCACCGGGGGCATCCTGCGCGTACGCGTCCTCCCCGGCAAGGAGACGGCCCCGGAGGCCGCGGTCTACCGCGACTACTTCGAGCACGACGAGCCGGGCCGGGACATCCCGTCCCACCGCCTGCTCGCGGTCCTGCGCGGCGAGCGCGAGGGCTTCCTGCTCTCCGACCTGCGCATCGACGACGACGCCGAGGTGGACAGCCTCGCCCGCTCCTGGGGCCTGCCCCTGGACACCCCCTGCGGCCATGAGGTGCAGGCGGCTACGGCCGACGGCTACAAGCGGCTGCTGCGCCCGTCGATCACCAACGAGGTCCGTTCCGAGATGCGCGAGCGCGCCGAGGCCCAGGCCATCGCCGTGTTCCGCGCCAACCTGGAGGCGCTGCTCCTCCAGGCGCCGCTCGGCCAGGTGCTGGTCATGGGGCTCGATCCCGGCTTCCGCACCGGCTGCAAGCTCGCGGTCGTGGACGGCACCGGCCGGGTCGTGGCGACCGAGGTCATCCACCCGGTCCAGCCGCACGCCGACGAAGCCGGCTCGGCCGCCACGGTCGTGAAGCTGATCCGGAAGCACGGCGTGCACGCGGTGGCGGTCGGCAACGGCACCGCCGGTCGCGAGACCGAGGCCTTCGCCCGCAAGGCCGTTACGGAAGCCGGTCTGGACAAGGTGGTCGTGGCCATCGTCCCCGAGACCGGCGCCTCGGTCTACTCGGCCTCCGCGGTCGCCCGCGAGGAGCTGCCGCAGCTCGACGTCTCGCTCCGCGGCGCCGTGTCGATCGCCCGCCGGCTCCAGGACCCGCTCGCCGAGCTGGTCAAGATCGAGCCGCGCTCCATGGGGGTCGGGCAATATCAGCACGACGTGGACCAGAAGTCGCTGGAGAGGGAGCTCGATACCGCGGTCGAAGGCGCGGTGAACCGGGTCGGCGTCGAGCTGAACACGGCCTCGGCGCCGCTGCTTCGCCGGGTCTCGGGGCTCTCCGAGCGCGTGGCCCGGGCGATCGTCGAGCACCGCGAGGCGAACGGGCCGTTCCGGTCGCGCAAGACGCTCTCCATGGTCCCGGGCCTCGGCCCGAAGACGTTCGAGCTCTCCGCCGGCTTTCTGCGCGTGCGCGGCGGAGAGAACCCACTCGACAACACGGCCGTCCATCCCGAGCGCTACCCGGTGGTCAAGAAGATGGCCGAGCAGCTCGCCGTGCCGCTCGGCGACCTCGTGGGCAACAAGGACCTGGTCTCGCGCCTCGATTTCAACCGCTTCGCCGATGCCGGGCAGAACCTGGGCGCCTACACCCTGGAGGACATCAAGACCGAGCTGCTCCGCCCGGGCCGCGATCCGCGTCCGGAGTTCAAGACGCCGGAGTGGCGGGCGGACGTGACCTCGGTCAAAGACCTCCAGCCTGGCATGGTGTTGGAGGGCCGGGTCTCGAACGTCACCAACTTCGGCGCGTTCGTGGACATCGGGGTGCACCGCGACGGGCTGGTGCACGTCTCGGAGCTGACCCACCGCTGGGTGGCCGACCCGCGCGAGGCCGTGCAGGTGGGAGAGATCGTCAAGGTGAAGGTGCTCGAGGTGGACTACCAGCGCGAGCGCATCAGCCTGTCGATCAAGGTGCTCCAGCAACCGCCAGCCCAGCAGCCCCGGCAATCGGCCGGCAGCGCCTCCCGGCCCGAGAAGCGGATGCCGCCACCTCCGAAGGCAGGCCCCTCCGTCGACGACCTGATGCGCAAGTTCAACCGGCGCTGAGCGGCGTCAACGCAGATGGTAGTCTTCCCCGCCATGAGACGGCTGGTCCTGATCCTTCTCCTCGCTCTTGCCGGTGCCCCGGCAATCGCCGAGGGCATCCGCTTCCGCGAGGTCTCCCAGGCATGGGGGATCAACTTCCATCATCACCATGGCGGCTCGGGAAAGCGCTACATCCTGGAGAGCACCTCGGGCGGCGTGATCCTGTTCGACTACGACCTGGACGGCGACCAGGACCTCTTCTTCGTCGACGGCGGGCGGATTCCCGACTATCCCTATCAGGGCGAGGAGCCCCGCTCTCGCCTCTTCCGCAACGACGGCGGCCGCTTCGTGGACGTCACGGATGCCTCCGGCATCCAGGTGGCGGGGTATGGCCTGGGAGGCGGGGCCGGCGACGTGGAGAACGACGGCGATCTCGACCTGTTCGTGACCCAGTACGGCCCCGACCAGCTCTTCCTCAACCAGGGGGACGGCACGTTCGTGGATGGCACTGCCCGGGCCGGGACGTCCGACCCCCTCTGGAGCAGCTCGGCCGTCTTCGCCGACACGGACCGCGACGGCGACCTGGACCTCTACGTGGCCAACTACGTCGATTTCTCGGTCGCGACCTTCAAGCCCTGCGTCGATACCCGGACCGGCATCGCCGGCTACTGCGGTCCGCAGGCGTACAACGGTCTGCCCGACAGCTTCTACCGCAACCGGGGGGACGGCACCTTCGAAAACGCGACCAAGGCGGCCGGCTTCACCGAGACGACCGAAGGCCCCGGGCTCGGGTCCGTCTTCGGCGACATCGACAACGACCTCTGGCCCGATCTCTACGTGGCCAACGACGGCAAGCCGAACTTCCTCTTCCACAACAAGGGGGACGGCACCTTCGAGGAGATCGCGCTGCTGGCCGGCACCGCGATCGGCCCCAAGGGCAAGGCCGAGGCGGGCATGGGCGTCGACATGGACGACTACGACGGCGACGGCCTGCTCGACATCGTCGTCACCAACTTCCAACTGGAGACGCACGGCCTCTACAAGAACCTGGGCGCCGGCACCTTCTCGGAACACCGCTACATCGCCCAGATCGCCGAGCCCACGCTCTTCTTCCTCGCCTTCGGCGTGGACTTCGCCGACCTGGACCAGGATGGCGACCTCGACCTCCTGATCGCCAACGGCCACATCAACGAGAACCCCGAGGAGTACCTGAAGGGGGCCACCTACCCCCAGCGTAACCAGGTCTTCGAGAACGTGGGCAACGGCAAGTTCCGGGAGGACAAGGCCACGGGCATGGACGTGGTGCGCGTCAGCCGCGGCCTCGCCACCGGCGACCTCGACGGCGACGGCGACCTGGAGGCGGTGTTCGGCAACTCGAACGATCTCCCCGAGGTCTACGAGAATCTCAGCGCGGGCGGCAAATGGCTTGCGGTGGAGCTCTCCGGGTCGAAGAGCAACCGCTCTGGGATCGGCGCGCGGCTGGAGCTGACGGCGGCAGGCAAGACCCAGGTCAAGGACGTCCGCACCGGCTCGTCGTTCGAGTCGCAGAATGCTCTCGCCGCGCACTTCGGGCTCGGGCAGGCCGCCGCGGCCGACCGTCTCACCGTCCGCTGGCCGAGCGGCAAGGTCCAGGTCTTCACTCAGCTCCCTGCCGGCCGCAAGGTGCGGATCGCGGAGTGACGACCGCCACCCTGCCCGACTTCATCACCCAGACGACCCGCTTCAGCGCGCGGATGTCCTGGAGGGGATCACCCTCGACCGCGATCAGGTCGGCCTCGAAGCCGGGAGCGGCGGTGCCCACCTCCTTCTGAAGACCGAGAGACTCGGCGGCGAGCGAGGTGGCCGATACGATTGCGGCCCCGGGGTCCTGCTTTCCCTGCTCGACCCGGTAGATCAGCTCCTCGAGGTTGCGGCCGTGCGAGCCGGCGACCGCGTCCGTGCCGAAGACCACCTTGAGGCCCGGCGTGACGAGCGCCTGGCGGAATACCTCCAGGGCGCGGGGCACGGCCTTCTTCATCTGGGCGAAGCCCTCCTCGGAATAGTTGCCGATGCCGAGGAAGTGCTCCTTGTTCTCGAAGTAGTTCCGGAACACGAGATCGATGTTCGGGTCGAAGTACGTGCCGCGCTCGGCGAGCAGGCGCAGGGTCTCGGCATCGAGCAGGGCGCCGTGCTCGACGACCGTGCAGCCGGCGAGGGCGGCGCGGCGGGCGCTCTCCGGGCCATGGGCATGGATCGCGGAGCGCAGGTTGAGCAATCGCGCCTCGCCGCAGGCCGCGTCGAGCTGCTCCTGGGACAGGGTGGGGCCGCCGCCGTCGCGGATGCTCTTCGAGGCGAAGACCTTGACCACGTCGGCGCCGTCGGCCTTCAGCTTGCGCACGGCCTCGCGGTACTGCCCGGGCGTCCAGCCCTCCTCGCCCAGCGGCTCGAGCGAGGTGATCACCCGCGGGCCAGGGAGAATGCCGCGGCCGATCGCCTCCCGCAGATCCCGGTCCTCGGGCGCGCCGAGGCTCTGGACCGTGGTGATCCCGCCCTGGAGCGTCTGCCAGGCGTTCTCGGCGGCGTAGAGGACGGTGCGGGCCGGAGCCTCGCTCTCGTCGTGATGGGTCTTGCCGTCGGGATCGAAATGCCAGGAGAGATGGACGTGGGTGTCGATCCCGCCGGGCATCAGCGTGAGCCCGCGGAGGTCCCACGTCGGCGTCTTGGTCCCGCCGGGCTCCACCGAGATGATGCGCGAGCCCTGGACCGTGACCGTGACATCGGTGAGCACGCCGCCGCGGCCGTCGAGCAGCCGGCCGGCATGGATCGTGATTGCGGTTTCAGAAATGGCCGGGATGGCTCCGGCCAGCATCAGGGCGAATGCGGAGATGGCGCAGCGCATGCTCGAGACCTCCTTGGGCGTCGAGCATTATCCCGCAAGCCGATCGAACAACCACCCCTTGGAAGGAGGAACAGCATGAGAAAACCATGGATCCTGGCGCTCTTGGTCATCGGGTGTGCGGCCTTGCTCAATCTTCCTCACGCCGCGGGGGCGAAAAATCAGGACCCCGAGCAGTCGCGGATCGCCCGCGGGTACCAGATCGCGCCGGTCCCGCTCAATCTCAAGGGCCGGAACCGCGCGCTCGTCGGCCTGGGCAGCTACATCGTCAACGCCCAGGGCGGCTGCAACGACTGCCACACGAACCCGCCCTACGCGCCGGGGGGCGACCCCTTCCTCGGGCAGCCGGAGCACATCAACACCGCCGGCTATCTCGCGGGCGGGATGGAGTTCGGGCCCGTCGTCTCGGCCAACATCACGCCGGATGACGAAGGCAAGCCTGCCGGCGTGACGTACCAGGAGTTCAAGACGTATCTGCGGAACGGGCACGATCCCGACGATCCGGACGAGATCCTCCAGGTCATGCCCTGGCCCGTCTACGGCAAGATGACGGACCACGACCTCCGTGCGATCTACGAATACCTGAGCGCGATCCCCTCGATCGGTCCCCACGAAGAGTGAGGGTATCTCTAGCATCGTTGGAAGGGCTCCGGCAGGCTCCGGAGCTCTTCCAGCAGCTTCCGGCGCGCTCCAGCATGGTAAAATGGCTTTTAGCAGCGCCGGACGCGCTCGATCATCCCAGGATGCGCTCGAGCATCGTAGAACGGCTTGTAGCAAAGCTTGGAAGCGCTCTAGCACTTTGAAACGCGCTCTAGCATCGTCAGATCCGCTTTTAGCAATGCTAAACGGGTTTTAGCATTGCTAGACGCCGTCCAGCATTGCTATACGGGCTCATAGCATTGTCAGGCGCGCTCTAGCATTATTATTCCTCGTCCGGCATTGCTAGAACCGGATCGAACGATGCTAGACGGGTTTTAGCAATGCTAAAGCCCGTTGGGAGTTGTTGGAGGGCTTCCGGAGCAGAAGAGAGTCAATAGATGACGACAAGACAAGGAGGCCAAGCCATGGCGGCGCCAACGCTCTCGTTTCAGCTCAAGTTGCTTTTCAACGAACAGACCGGCGACAATTGGGGCAATTGGCAATACGCCGCCGCCACTGCCACCGCAACCGGCGTCGGCCAGACGGCATTCCAGCAGGCGCAGCTGATCGCCACGAAACGGGACAACAGCCACGCCGGCCTCAGCTTCCCGGCCTCCATGCTGACGGCGACCCTGATGTTCGAGGCGAGCGCCGGCGGGGTGCCGCCGAACCTCACCCTCCAGGGTATCCACGACCTGACGACCAACAACGAGACGGGAAGCGTCAGCTCGGCCTCCCCGGAGCTCGCGGCCTATCTTGGCGGCGCCTTCTCATTCGATGCCGCGTCGGGCATTCTCACCATCTCTCCGGCCGGCCGAGGAAGGGAGTGAGAGCCGGGCGCGGCCCATGCTAGGATTCTGTTCGTGGACGGTCAGCGCCAAGGGTGAGCCACCTCGACCAGGCGATGCCATGACGTTCAACGAGTTGGTCCGCCTTCTGGAAGCCGATGGATTCAGACTCGTCAAACACAAGGGCTCCATCCGCTACTATGGCAAATCCGGCTTCGATCGTCTGATCCGCGTGGACTTTCACGGCTCGCGCGAGGTTCCGAGGGGCACCTGCCACGCGATCCTCAAGGCAGCCGGTATCCGCACGAAGTGAAAGGAGCTGCGATGCTCGATCTCGCTTATTCCCTGGTCATCGAAGCCACCGACGATCCCAATTTTTTCGGCTTCTATTCTCCGGACCTGGAGGGGTTCACCGGGGTCGGCCATTCGATCGAGGATTGCCTCTATCAGGCAAGATGGGGAATGCAGGAGCACGTCGAGCTGCTGAAGGAACAGGGTCTGCCGGTGCCGGCGAAGACGTCAAGACCTACCGTTCTCATCCAGAACGAGGAACAAGCCGCCTGATCCGGAGTCGATACGAGCGACATCCCCTTCCCACGGCGAAGTACCGCGCCCGGTGCCGATCTGCTGTTCCCTGGCGAGCTGGTAGCATGGAGGGCATGCCAGCCGTTCAGATTCGCCAAGTCTCACCCGAGGTGATTGCGGCGCTCAAGCGGAGGCCCGCCAGAAACGGGCGGTCGCTGGCAGGCGAGCTCCGCCACATCCTGGCCGCAATCGCACGGGAGGAGTAGTCCCCTCCTCCCCCGCTTCCCGCGGTCGAGCTGAAGCTCTCGAGCGCCTCGCCTGCGACCACCTGGCCCTTCGGGGTGATGCTGGGCGGGCTCGCTCAGCACAACGCCTACCATGCAGGCCAGATCGCGCTCCTGCGCCGCGCATTGCGCCCCTGACCCTGACATGGATCATCGGGACGCGCGAACGTCTCGCGCACGACTTGAGCGGCTCGGCCAATGCGCCAGCGCCTCGCGCACAGGGTCGGGTCTCTCGCGCAATGCACGAGCGCTTCATGCAATGCGCCAGCGCCTCGCGCACAGGATCGGACGTCTCGTGCAGTGCGCGAGCGCCTCGCGCGCAACCCGAGCCGCTCGCGCACAGCCCGAGCCGAAAAGGACGTGCATCTCGCCTTCGTGTCGTGGCTCGGCCTATCAACTGCCGCTCGAAGCGTTCACGCGGCGCCCGAAGGTCATGCCCCTCCCACCACCACCACAAACTCCCCCCTGAGCGACGGCCGCCTCCGCAGCTCTTCCAGCAGCTCGGATAGCTTCCCCCGCAGCACCTCCTCGTGCATCTTCGTCAGCTCGCGGCCGATGGCGGCGGGGCGGTCTCCCAGCTCGGATAGTGCGTCTTCCAGGCTGGGGAGGAGGCGGTGGGGGGATTCGAAGTAGACGAGGGTGTGGCCGAGCGGCGCCCAGGTCTTGTAGAAGGTGCGGCGCTTGCCGGACTTGGGCGGCGGGAAGCCCGCGAAGGTGAAGGGGTAGGGCGGCAGGCCGGAGGCGACCAGGGCGGCCAAGATCGCCGAGGGGCCGGGGATCGGCTCCACCCGGATGCCCTTCGCCGCGGCCTCTCTCACCAGGACGAAGCCGGGATCGGAGAGGAGCGGCGTGCCGGCGTCGCTCGCCACCGCGATGGTTTTCCCCTCTTCCAACTCGGCCAGGAGACGGGGGAGGCGCTGGCGCTCGTTGTGCTCGTGGAGGGAGACGAGCGGCTTCTTGATCCCCAGATGCGCGAGCAGCCGGCCGGTGTGGCGGGTGTCCTCGCAGGCGACCAGGTCGGCCTCCTCGAAGGCGGCCCGGGCGCGGGGCGAGAGGTCGTCCAGGTTGCCGATCGGCGTGGCGACGACCACCAGCTTCCCGGCCATGTCAGTTCCCCGCCAGCGGCCGGCGCGGCTGCGGGCGGTGCTCAAATTCGCCCTGCGGGCTCAGACAGTTGCGCTCCGTCCTCGCTCGCCCCGCCGCTGCCGATCTCTTCCCGGCCATGTCAGTCCCTCGGGATCTCCTGGTCCAGGTTCACCGCGCTGCCGGAGAGGCGCGCGATCAGCATCAGGCGCCGCTTGAAACGGAAGCGCTGCTCGTAGGTGACGATCCGCTCCACCGCCCGCTCGTCATAGCCCCGCGCCACGACCTCGTCCGGCCGCAGGCCCTCGTCGAAGAGGAGATAGAGGACCTCGTCCGCCGTCTGGTAGTCGAAGCCCAGGTCCCCCTCATCCGTCTGGCCCGGGAAGAGGTCCGCGGACGGCGCCTTGTCGATCACCGCGGAGGGCAGGCCCAGGTGGCGCGAGAGCTGCCAGACCTGACTTTTATAAAGGTCCCCCAGAGGGTTGAGCGAGCTCGCGTTGTCTCCGAAGACGGTCGAGTAGCCGAGCAGGATCTCGGTCTTGTTCGAGGTGCCCAGCACCAGCGCGTTCCGTTTCTTGGCCTGGTCGAAGAGGATCGTCATGCGCTCGCGCGCCATCTTGTTGCCGCGTCGGACGGGATCGGCGTCCGTCTCGATCGCGAAATAAGCGTCCACCATGGGGGAGATGTCGATCACCCGGTGGGGGACGCCCAAGTGCCCGGCCACGGTGCGGGCGTCCTCTTCCGACGCGGGATTCGAGGTGCGGTAGGGCAGGAGGAAACCGTGTACCCGTTCCGGGCCCAGGGCCTGCGCGGCCAGGGCCGCCGAGAGCGAGGAGTCGACTCCCCCGGAGAGGCCCACGACGACCCCGGACGTGCCCGAGACCTCGACGGCGTCGCGGATGAAGCTGGTCAGGACCGCTACCGCGAGCGGCGCGTTCAGGACCAGCCTCTGAGGCACTTGGTCGCGCCGGATCATTCGGGACCCTCGACGTCCTGGCGCTCGTCGGCGAGGAGCGGCAGGCGCCAGCGCAGGCGGTCGGACTCGCGCAGGTCGATCTCGGTCACGAGCAGGTGCTCCTCCAGGAGCGGCGCGCGCTCGACCAGCTCGCCGCCCGGCCGCACCACGTGGCTGCCGCCCGCGTAGAAGGAGCCCTCCTCCCAGCCCACCCGGTTGACGTAGACGACCCAGCAGGTGTCGAGGAGCGCCGTGGAGCGGGTGAGCAGCTCCCACGCTTCGTGGTTGGCCGGCAGCTCGCCGGCGGCGATGCGGCCCGGCGCGACCGAGGGCACGACGAGCAGGTGCGCTCCGGCCACGGCGAGGCCGCGCGCGAGGCCGGGGTGCCAGAGGTCTTCGCAGATCAGGAGGCCCATGCGGCCCCAGGGGAAGGTTGCGAGGTCGAGCCGCCGGCCCGCGCGCACGAAGCGCTCTTCCTGGAAGAGGCCGTAAGTGGGGAGGTAGATCTTGCGGTGGAAGAGGACGGGAGCACCGTCCGCGAGCAGCACGGACGTGTTGTAGAGGACGCCGCGGTCGCTCTCTTCCACGAAGCCGGCGACGACCGCCATGGGGCCCGCGGCTTCGGCCAGGCGCCGGAGCTGGGGCGCGGACGGCGGCAGCGCGACCCGCGAGGTCAGGTGGAGCAGGCGGTAGCCGGTGAGGGAGAGCTCGGGGAAGACGAGGAGGCCGACGCCCTGCTGTTTCGCGCGCTCGATCCAGCGCAGGTGATGCTCGAGGTTCGCGGCGACGTCGCCGAGCCGGCAGTCGATCTGCGCGAGACCGACCGTCAACGTGGATGCCGCCCCTGCGCTCCCTTCTGTCATGGCCTCGCCGATGCTAGCATGCCTGCCAATGAAAGCCTGTTGCCTGTTGTCTGCTCTACTGGCCCTGGCCGTGCCTGCCGGCGCGGCCCAGGCCCCTCCGAGCGCCGTGGTTCAACCGGAGCTCAAGGACCGGGTCATGGCCGTGGTGGACGAGGACCCGATCCTCGCTTCCGAGCTGGAGAAGGTCATCGCCCTCGGCCTCGTGCAGCGGCGCGAGAAGGAGGACGACGTGGCGTTCCGCCGCCGCATCCTCAATGGACTGATCGAGGAGCGCCTGCGTTTCCACGAGATCGACCGCTTCGGCTTCGAGCAGGTGCCGGTGGACCTGATCGAGAAGAACGTGGCGGAGATCCGCGCGCGCTTTCCGAACGAGGAGGCGTTCCGCAAGACCCTGCGGGACCTCGGTCTCACCCAGCAGGCGCTGCGCCAGCTCGTGGCGCGGCAGCTCATGGTGCTGACGCACGTCGAGGAGCAGCTCGGGCCGCGGGTCTTCGTGAGCCTGGACGACATCACGGCCTACCATCGCAACGTGCTCACGCCCGAGATGCAGAAGCGCAAGCAGCCGGTGCCGCCGCTCGAAGACGTGCGCGACCAGATCCGCGCCGTGCTCAAGGAGCAGCGGCTCAACCAGGAGCTGGACAAGTGGACCGAGGAGCTGCGCCGGGCCGCCGACATTCACATCTACTTCGACAAGCCGGCGGAGAAGCTGCCGCCGGTGGTGAAGCGGATCGGGAAAAAAGACGAATTCCAGTAAGGACGCCAAGGACACCAAGGACCATAAGGACAACAAGGACGAGGCTGCTTTCCGTGTCCTTGAGGTCCTTTCCCCTACTCCAGCTCCTCGTAGTGGGCCCGGCTGGTCAGCACCTTCCTCAGATAGTTCCGGGTCTCCTGGAAGCTCACCTTGGTGAAGAACTCCTCCATCTCGGGGCTGAAGCAGTAGCTTCGCCAGAGCCCGGCCTGGGGCTCGCCGGCGTTGTAGGCGGCCACGGAGACGTGCGCCGCACCGTTGAAATCCTTGAGGAGGGTTGCCAGGTAGGCGGCGCCCAGGGCGAGCGCGATCTCGGGCCGGTAGAGGTCCTCGGGATCGAGGCGCGATAGCTCGATGTCGGCCGCGATCCTGCGCGCCGTGGGCAGGGTGAACTGGGTCAGACCGCGCGCCGCCGCGGGCGAGAGCGCGAAACGGTCGTAGCGGCTCTCCTCGCGGACGATCGCCGCCAGCAGCGTGGGCGGGACGCCGCGCAGACGGGTCTGGGTCACCAGGGTATCGCGGTAGGGCGATGGATAGAGAAGCTCGTGGAATTCCTTCGGCTGGAAGATCAGCGGCACCCGGTCGCCCGCGCGCAGCCGCAGCGTCTCCGCGAGCAGGATCGAACGCTCGTGCTCTCCCCCGCGGGCGAGCAGCCGGCAGCCGGTGAAGGCGAGCGACGGTTCGCTCACCGGGAAGTGCTCGCGCACGGCGATGGCCCCCTCGTGCAGGATGCCGAGGGAGAGCAGCATCTCCTCCGGGCGCCGCACCGCCACCTGCCAGAGCGGCCAGCTCCGCACCGGCACCGCCGTCAGCTTCACCAGCGGCGCCTTGGTGCGGTCCGCAAGCAGCACCTCCCGCGCCTTCTTCCAGGCCCGCTTGCCCGTGTCGCTGCCGTTGCCCAGAAGCAGCCAGGCGCCGTAGAGGTCCTCGAAGCGGTCGGAGGCGGCCATGCGCCGTCCTTCCGTCGCGGCGGCCTTGGCGAGGAGGTCGGAGCTCAGGCGCGCGCGGGCGGATTGCGCGAGCGGGTGATAGAGCTCGATCCGCAGCGCTTCGAGATAGGCCGCCACGGCGCCGACCGGATCGCGCTCGAGCTCCGCCGTCCGGCCGCGCCAGTAGGCGACCTCCAGCCGTTCCTCCGGGGTCTCGCGGGGGACGCGGTCGAGCCAGGCCCGCGCGCGGTCGCTACGCCCGCGGACCACGTCGGACGAGGCGAGGAAGAGGCTCGCCCGCAGCGCCTGCTCCCGCCACTCGCGGCGCGAGGTCAGCAGGTCGTAGACATCGCTCACCTGGTTCTCGGCGCCGCTCCGCCACCGCAGCCGGAGGATGGAGAAGAGCGCCGCCGCGGCCCACTCGCCCTCGGGCTCGGCCATGTAGGCCCGGCGGAAGCTCTCCGCCGCCAGAATCCACTCGCCGAGCAGCTCGTACGAGCGGCCCTGCTGGTAGAGGGACCGGGAGCGCTCCTCCGGCCGGCGCGAGAGCTGCGCCAGGCTGCCGAACACGACCGCGGCCGGCGCGTAGCGCTGCAGCCAGAAGTGCGAGCGGCCCTGGGCGTAGCGCCCCTCGGACGCCTCGCGCTCGGAGAGCCCTTCCGCCGGGTCGAGCGCCCGGCGGAGCTGGGTCAGGGAGCGCTCGAAGTCGCGGTGCTGGTGGAAGACGAGCCCGAGGAGGAGCGGCATCCGCCCGCCCTCGTTCTCGGAGATGAGCGCGGACAGGCGCTCGGCCGCCGCCCTGGCCGTGTCGTCGTTGCGGTTCTCTTCGAGGAGGCTCACCAGGATGCCGCGGGCGAGCTCGCGGGACCCCGAGCGAAGGGCGCAGTCGGCCTGGGAGAGGGTCAGGATCCGGCGCTGCGCCGCCGGCAGCTCCTCCAGCTTGAGGCCGCCGAGGAGCCGGCAGTCGCCGCCGGCCGCGAGCGTCCGGGAGAGGAGCTGGACCGCCTCTTTGAGCAGCGCCGGCCGGCGGGAGTCGACGACGCCGGCCACGAGACCGGCGGCGACCTCGGGATGGCCCATCTCTTCCTGTTCCAGGGCGAGGCGATAGCGGCTGTAGGCGCCGAGCTCCGGCGTCCGCGCCATGGCGGCGGCGAACGCTTCGCCCGACCCGCGGGGGTCGTCCAGCGCTTCGAGCAGGTGGCCGCGCAGGTAGTCGAGCCCGAGCTTCTGCGACGCCTCCGGCCGCTCCGCAAGCTCCTTTTCGACGCGCGCGAGCGCGTCGCGCTCGCGGCCCGCGAGCTGCATCTCGACGAGCGCCGGACGTGGATCGGCGACCGTGACGGCGGCGAGGAGGAAGGTAAGGGTGGCGATCATTCGAGGGCGAGCGGCTCCCCCTTCAAACCACCCATCTAGCCACTCGCGCCCCCAGACTCTGCAATTTCAGTTCCATTCCTTCATAGCCACGCTCCAGGTGATAGATCCGGTCCACGACCGTCTCCCCTTCGGCCGCCACGCCGGCGAGCACCAGGCAGGCGGAGGCGCGCAGGTCGGTTGCCATGACGGCTGCCCCGGTGAGATGCCTGGGGCCGAGGATGCGGGCCGAGCCGCCGTCCACCCGGATGTCGGCGCCCATCCGCATGAGCTCCGGCGCGTGCTGGAACCGGTTTTCGAAGATGGTTTCGCGGATCGTCGATACGCCGTCCGCGCTGGTCATCAGCGTCATGTATTGGGCCTGGAGGTCGGTGGGGAAGCCGGGATGAGGCTGGGTTTCCAGGTCACAGGCATGGAGGTCGCCCTCGGCGCGCACGCGGATGTCGGTGCCGTCGACATCCACCTTGGCACCGACTTCGGCCAGTTTGTCCAGGAGAGGCGCCAGATCGGCGGGGCTGGCGTGCTCCAGTGTCACGTCGCCGCGGGTCAGGGCCGCGCCGATCAGATAGGTCCCGCCCTCGATCCGGTCGGGGATGATCGCATGGTCGGCGCCGCCGAGGCCGTCGACGCCCTCGATCTCGACCGTCTCCTCGCCGGCTCCGGAGATGCGGGCGCCCATGGCGTTCAAGAGATCGGCGAGGTCCACCACCTCGGGCTCGCGGGCGCAGTTCTCCAGCACGGTGGTGCCGCGGGCGAGGCAGGCGGCGAGGAAGAGGTTTTCCGTGCCGGTCACCGTGGGCATGTCGAACCGGAAGCGGGCGCCCTGGAGGCGTGCGGCCGTGGCCTCGACATAGCCGTGGGTCAGGTGGACTTCGGCGCCGAGCGCCTCCAGCCCCTTGAGGTGCTGGTCGATGGGCCGCACGCCGATGGCGCAGCCGCCGGGGAGCGACACGCGGGCATGGCCGAAGCGGGCGAGGAGCGGCCCGAGCACCAGGACGCTGGCGCGCATGGTCTTGACCATCTCGTACGGTGCGTCATGGTCCGGGCTCGGCCGCTCGCGGCGCAGGACGAGGGCGTCTCCCCCCCCGCCGATCTCCTCGCAGACGACGCCGAGGTGGTCGAGCAGGCGCATCATCGTGCGGATGTCGCGCACCCGCGGCATGCGGCGGAGGGTCAGCGGCTCGCCCGTACCTCCATCGATGAGGAGGCTGGCCGCGAGGGCGGGCAGGGCGGCGTTCTTGGCGCCGCTCGGCTGGACGCGGCCGGCGAGCCGCGTCGGTCCTACGATGTGGAACTTGTCCATGAATCCCCTTGCCGGATCACCGGCGCTCCAGAACGACCACCCGAGGGATGCCGGCATAGTCGAGGCGCGCGCCGGCGAATTCCAGGCCGGATGCCTCGGCATGGTGGCGGGCGGCCTCGAGCTGTCCGAAACCGATCTCGACGATAGCGCGGATTCCGGGCCGGAGGCCAACTCCCAGTAGAGAGAAAAGCCGGGCCAGGACCGAATCTCCGGAGCCGGGAGCGAAGAGTGCCACGTGAGGCTCGAAGTCGACGACCTCGGGAGAGAGGGAAGGCGCGTCCCCGGCATCGATGTAGGGCGGATTGCTCACCACGAGGTCGAAGCGGGAGAGGTCGAGTCCGAGAACGAGATCCGCGCCCACGAAGCGCGCCCGGTCCCCGACTCCATGACGGCGGGCATTGCCGCGGGCCACGGCGAGCGCGCCCGGCGAGACGTCGGTCCCGACCGTCCGGGCCCCGGGAATCTCGAGAGCCAGCGTGACCGGAAGGATGCCGGAGCCGGTGCCCACGTCCAGGATCCAGGGCCGTTCGGGCAGGGGCGTGGCGAGCGCCTCCTCCACGACATGCTCGGTCTCGGGCCGCGGGATGAGCACCCGCGGGTCCACGGCGAAAGGCCGGCCATAGAACTCCCGTTCCCCGAGGAGATAGGCGACGGGCTCGCCGGTCAGCCGCCGTTCGAGAAGCGACCGGAAGCGCTCGGCCGTCTCCGCCGGAACCTCCCGCTCGCCGTGAGCGAGGACCTGGGCTTCAGAGAGGCCGAGGAGCCGTCCGAGCAGAAGAGCCGCCTCCCGCGGAGGCGCTGCGAACGAGGTGGCCGCGAGGCGAGGTCGGGCCTCGGCGAGGAGCTGGGCGATGGTGGGCACGGGGTGGGGTGACGGCGGCTAGCTTGCCGCCCTGACCCTCTTGATCCGTCTCAGCTCATCGGCCTCGGTGAGAGCCGCTTGATAAAGGTCCCAGCGAAGCTGCAGGTTCATCCACAGATCCGCGGAGGTGCCGAAGAACCTGGACAGCCGAAGGGCCGTGCTCGGCGTCATGCCCCGCTTCTTGTTGATCAGCTCGTTCACGCGCTGATAGGGGACGTGAATCCCATCGGCCAGATCCCGCTGCGACAAGGCCATCGGCTTCAGGAACTCCTCCAGTAGCATCTCGCCCGGATGCGTCGGCTCCCGGTGTGTCGGTATGCGAACCATGGCTACCTCTGCCTGCTCGGCTCAATGGTAATCGGTGACTTCAACCTCGTCGGGTCCATTGTCGGTCCAGTAAAAACAGACGCGGTACTGATCATTGATCCGGATGCTCCACTGACCGGCCCTGTCGTCTTTCAAGCGTTCCAGCATATTTCCCGGCGGCACCCGCAGATCGCCGAGGCTCACAGCGGAATCGACCTGATCCAGCTTGCGGCTTGCCACGGCCCAGAGACTCTGGGGGCAACAGCGGCGAGCCGCCTTGGTGTTCTGGCCATTGAAGATGTCCTCGGTCCCGGAGTTCTTGAACGCGCGGATCATCCGCCTTCACGATAGCACGGATACCATGTTATTTACCCTGCCAGCTTTCGGAGGATCTCGTCAACGGTCGAGAACATCTCCTCCGGCCCCTGCGCCCGGAGCGCCTCCGGGTTCGTGTAGCCCCAGGCGACGGCCCCAAAGGCGATCCCTTCCGCGCGGGCGGCCTCCAGGTCCCGGATCTCGTCCCCGATGCAGATCGCCTCGGCCGCGGGGACTCCGCTGCTGCGCAAGACCCCGCGAAGCTTCGACCGTTTGCCGAAGATGGCGGCGCCGCAGGCGTAGTGCCGGATCAGCGCGGCGTTGCCGGGGCCGAGAACGTGGAGGACGTTGTCGAGCGAATTGGAGGTGACGACCGCAGTGCTAATTTCCTGATCGGCCAGTCCCCGCAGGAGCCGATCCACGCCCGGGAACAGCGCGATATGAGCGATGTCCCGGGCCATGTGGCGGCGGAAGTCGCGACCGATCCGGGGCAGCTTCCATGCCGGCACGCCGAAATGCCCGAAGATCTGCCGGGCGGCGTGGCCCCGAAGCGTCTCGACCTCGTGCTCCTCCATGCGGCGGAACCCGTGCTCGTCCGCGAGCCGGTTCACCACGCCGAGGAACCAGGAGAACGAATCCGCCAGCGTGCCGTCGAAGTCGAAGATGGCAAGTCGGTATCTCATCCGGCCGAAACCTACCAGGGAGCAACTCGGCTCCATGGTAGTCGATGGTCACATCGGTGGCCTCGCTACTTGTTCTTGACGGGGCTCGGAGCGAGCAGGCCTGCGAGGAAGGCGCTGACCGTCGTGAACACCGTGATGAGCTTGTCCAGGTTGATCTTCGGGTCTGCATAGTGGTACGCCAACGTGGCGAACGCTCCGATGAACACAATCACGAAGGCGCTGACCACGATCAGCCAGATCTTGTCCGTTGCATCCTGTCCCGGATCGCGAAGCTGCGCGGCCCTGGCCACGTCCTGGCGGTCCTCGGGGCTCATGTTCTTCAGCGCGTCAATGGCGACCGACTTCATCTGCGGGCGGTCGAGGGTGGGTTGATCGGTCATGGGATTTCCTTCCTCTCCTGGTTGTAGTCCGAATCCCCTAGACGGACCCGGCATTCAGTTTTCCTGAAACAGGGAAGGGCAGGGGGCGGAGGCCCCCCTGCCCTTCCGTCCTTCACCTTCCTTGCTTATGGCTGCCGCTCGTCAAACCCCAGCCGCACCTGCTGCCTCCCCACTTCCTTCTCCCTGGGCACGACCTGCAGCAGGTAGTCGCCGGCTTCCAACCCTTCCGCCTGGAGCCGGGTGTGTGGCACCAGGCCGGCGGGGGCCGGGGTCTTGTTGGCGGTGGCTTCGTCCAGCGCTTCGCCTTCGCCGATCAGGACTCCCGAGGCGTCGAAGAGGCGGGCGAGGACGGGCTTGTCGTCGGGGCTGGAGACGATCAGGTCGAGCGGTCCTCCCTTCTCGAAGCGGATCACCCGGAAGTCTCCCAGCGGCGGGAGCTCCGTCGGGGCCGGATCGGGGCCGGGCCAAGGAGGTTCACCCGGGAAGCGGCCGCCCTGGAGCGCGATGATCCCTTTCATGATCTCCAGCTCCCCTTCCGGCGTCAGCCTGCGGAACATCGCCATCTGCCGGCGCAGCTCGTCGCACTCGCTCTGGGTGTAGAAACGCGTGTTCTCCCACTCCGCTTCGAGCTGGTAGAGGTGGCGCGGCGGTGCGGGCGCGCTCACGTCCACGAGGACCGTACCGCCGTTGGGCAGGACCTGAAGGAGGTTGTCCACGATGACGAACCCCAGGCCGGTCCTCACGGGGGACCGGACGGAGATGTTCATCGGATGTGCCCTCAGGGTGAGCCGTCCCGGGTTGTCGAACTGGCAGGCCGTGTGGCCCGCGGGCGGACCCGCTACCGGCGGCACGGTCACCCGGTAGGTGTCGGTGTCCGTGGTGGTGTGCTGCCAGGCCCAGTCCGCGGCGAGCACCCGCTTCTCCGGGAACCAGGGGGTCGCGGGGATGGGCTGCACAGCCGTCAGGTCCATCGGGCGGCCCTGGCCGTCGCGCCACTCGCCCCAGTCCAGGGGCAGCTCGCGATAGCTGGTGCGCACCTGGACGGCGTACGGCCGGTCCCCGGCGCGGCCGTCGAGGCTGGAGACCTTGAGCCTGGCGCCGGCAAAGCCGATCACGTCGTTCGTGGCCCGGTCCTGCGTCAGGCCGGGCGCGATCTGGACCTTGAGCATCGCAGGCAGCGAGCCCGAGGCGTGCCAGGGGTTCCAGGATTCCACGTCGAGGAGGAGAGGGGAGGGTAGCGGCAGCACCTCGACGTCCGCGAAGTCGGAGAGACCGAAGCGGTAGCGGTCCACCTCGGGATCGAACAGGACGATCTCACCATTGGGAGGGTAGGCCGACGAGGGCTCGGTAAGGAAGCAGTCGCGGCTGGTGAGGAGGGCCGGCGCGCTCCGGGCCGGGACGGGCAGGGTGCCGAGGCTGAGGGGAGTGCCATCGTTCGGCTCGGTGTCGAGCCGCGGCGACCAGAAGGACGGCTCGACGAGGCTGGCCGGCATCTCGCCTCCGGGGGTCACCGAGTAGTGCAGCCGCCAGTCGCTGCCGGAGGGCTCCAGCGGCGAGGGATCGGGATGGTCGAGCGGCCCGAGGTCGAAGCCGTCGATGAGGGAGTTGCTGTTGGGATCGGGGAAGATGGCCTCGCCGCCGCCCTCGGGGATCGTCGGGTCCTCCTCGTAGCCGGTGACCTGGAGGTCGAGGTTCGGCCCCGACACGGTGAACAGGTCGAGCACCGCGAGACTCTGCCCGGTGTCGATGTCCTGGTCCCACATGAGCTGGCGCCAGACGCCGTTGACGTTGACCGAGTAGAACCACTCGCCCGAGCTCAGAGAGTCGTGATCGTCCAGCACGTCCACCTGCCAACTGCCGATCGTGGCCGTGCGCGACGTGCGGGAGAGCCCGTCCTCGGGCTGCACCAGGTGGCCGAGCATCATCTCGAAGTAGAAGGTGCCGGTGCGGTCCGGAGGATCGACGCTCACCTCCATGCCGCCGGCCGTGCGGGTGAACGAGACCCGGCTCGGATCCCCTTCCACGACGCGCGCGAACGGGGCCCAGCCCGCGGGCGGCAACGCCACCTCGAAGGTGAACGGGCCGTCGAATTCATAGGAGAACGGCTCGGGATCACTGTTCATCCAGACGCGCACCATGCGCACGGTCCGCTGCGGACCGCCGGGCCAGAGCGGCCGGACCTCCAGCCGGTCGCTCTCGAACATCGGGAGGGGATGGACCTCCGTCTTCGGCGCGTGGCCGCAGTCGAAGATCCAGCGGCCGAGCGCGGTCACGTGATCGCCGATGCTGGGGCGTGCGCCGAAGTCGCGGTCGCGGTTCGGAGGGAAGCCGGCCGATTCGGTCTCCAGGACCAGGTTCTCACCGCCGTCGACCGTGGCCCAGCGGTCCTCCTCACGGGTCAGGTTCATGACCAGGTCCACGTCGTGGCTCGTGTGGATGAAGAGGGAGTCCTTGTCCGCGATGTGGACCTTGGTGAGCGTCCCCGAGAGCTGGATGAACGGACGGGTCTCGTCGACCAGCGGCCACTTGAGGTCGGAATCGAAGACGAAGGCCAGGTCCCGCGGCTCGGGCAGGAGCGGCGGTGAAAGCGACCAGGTGCAGGGCTCTTCGAAGTCGGACACGGTCGGAGGATTGCGGAGCGGCGAGGCCGCGGCCAGGGCCTCCACGGAGGAGACGTGCACGCGCGGGGCCGAGTTGATCACGGGCTGGAAGGCGGCTTCGATACTGCTGGGGGCGAGGGCCAGCGCCGCCGGCTTGCTCGTCGCGGCCACTCCCCAGGTGTCCGACCGCAGCTCGTTGAAGGTCGCGGGCCAACGCTCGCGGAACGTCCGCGGCTTGCCGCCGTCCGGAGTCTCGCCGTCATAGGCGAGGGCGAAGCGCAGGGACGAGCCCGGCGCGAAGGGCGCGAGGGCCTTGAGCGGGATGCGGATCTCGCCTGACCACCAGGGCGCTTCGAACGGCCGCAGGTCCTCCTGGACCTGGAGCCGGTTGCCGGCGAGCACTTTCGCCTGCAGGCCCACGGGAGCGGCGCCGCCGTAGCCGGTGACGTTGCCGGTGCCCGCCACGATCTTGCCATCCGGAGTCAGGCGGATGCGCAGCTCGGAGGAGCCGGGCTGGGTGGACGGCTTGCCGTCGCGGTCGATCCACAGGGTGACCGCGCTGCTCGCGCCGCCGGTGCGGCCGGCCAGGACGTTGGAGCAGAGATAGAGGGAGTCGCCCGCTACCAGCATCTTCATGTGGAGCGAGCGGTCGGGCTCCAGGATGACTTTCGCGGCCCGCCCGTACTCGGCGAGCGTGCAGTCGCCGTCGAGCTTCATCGCCGCCGCGTCCGCCACGGCCGGCACCTGCGCCTTCCAGGCCGGCAGCGGCTTGCGCGGCGGGTAGTCGTAGGGCTCGAACTGCGGCGGATCGGGGAACTTCGTGACCTGCGGCCCCTCCCGCGCCAGGGAGGCGTTGCCGATCAGCCCGGCGTCATGGCCGCCGGCCAGGTCGCGCAGGTCCGCGGTGAACGGCCAGAGCCCCACGAGGCCCTCTTCGCCGCCGTTCAGATCGAGGAAGGCCGTCTCCCGGATCTCCTCGGCCGAGCGGGCATGGTCCCAGATCCGCAGCTCGCGCACGTAACCATGGAGCGGGTCGCGGTCGGGATCGTCGCGGTCCGAGCCGATGCGCAGCGGCAGGGTCGAGGAGCCCAGGACCGCCGGAATGCGCTCCTCCTCTTCTTCCCTCACCTGCGCCGGCTCCCATCCGGGCTGAAGGACGACGGTGCCGTCCACGTAGAGGGTGCGCACGCCCTCGGCATCGAAAGTGGCAGCCACGTGGTGCCAGCCGTTCCCCAGGGGATGGCGGGCGCCGAGCACGGTGGAGCCGCCGCCATGGCCGAAACGAACCCCCTCGCACAGGGCCAGGAAGTAGGAAGCCGCCCGGCCGTTGCCGACCAGCGGACCGCAATCGCCGTCCACGGCGCGCACCCAGGCCTCGACCGTGAGCTCCTTCGGGTTGAGCTCGGGCGCGAAGGGCACCACGAGGTAGCTCTCGCGGCCGTCGAGGAAGACCGAGCCGGCGGATGCCTCCTGGTCGAAGACCGGGGCCAGCGCCAGCCCTCCCCAGCTCCGGGGAGAGCCGGGCGCGGCGCCGGCGGGCCAGCTCAGGAGGCCGGCGCCCCCCTTGCCCTCGACCGTGAGACCGAGGCCCGCCGTCCGGGCATAGCCGCCGAGCCATTCCAGGGAGATCCGCACCTCGGCGCTCCCCGACACAAACGTGGCAGAGGCGTCGCCGGCCGGGATGGTGAGGGGCACGAGCTTGCCGTCCGGGCCGCCCCGCTCGGCCTTGATGGTGCCGGCGCTCGTGAAGCTGAAGACGTAGTCGCCCGTCCCCGGAGCGCTGCCGGCCGACAGGTCCGGATCGAGGCCGACGGCGATGCGCTCGGTCCCGGAAGGCAGCTTGCCGATGCAGAGGTAGAGATCGAGGGAGGAGTGGACGATCGAGGCCTGTCCGGAGAGGCTGGCACCTCTCTCATAGGCGGGATCGGCGCACTTGCCGTCCACCGCGGGGGGATCGAGCCAGCGGGGGACGGTGATCTGGGCCGCGGCGCTCTGGGCGAGCAGCGCCGGCGCCAGGGCGGTAAGAAGAAGCAAAAGCTTTCGCACGGGGTCGTCTCCTTTCGGAAGGGAGGCGACGCCCTGCGAGCAATCACAACATCAGGGCGTGATCGGCTGTGCCTGCGCGGCCTGAGCCTGGTTCTGCTCCACGATCTGCGCGGCGAGGTTGAGCCGGACGTGCTTGTCGAGCTTGGCGGACGGACGGGACGAGTCCGGCGGCGAAGCGAGGGCCCAGAGGTTGCGGCCGACCTGGACGGGCGTGAGGATGAGCCCCCAGGGGAACCCCCACCAGCCGAGCACGGCCGAGAACGCCGTGTTGCCGAGCTGCGCCTTGACGCCGCAGCCGCGGCAGGAGACCTGCGGCTGGCTCGACCACTGCGTCATGATGAGCGCGGACCACACGCGGTAGCTCGTGTGCACGTCCACCGGGCCGCGCCCGCCGCACTTGGGGCAGGCTCCCTGGTGCACCTCCCAGACGACCTGCTGGACGCTGGCGTCGGGGATGTGCTGCGACACCTCCAGGAGCGCGCCGGCGGCGTGGCACCGGTCATTGCAGAAGCGCCGGTTCCCTTCCTTGACGCCGCCGAACAGGATGCTGCTGCCGCAGTAATCGCAGCTCGCCATGGCTATCTCCTTTTCCAGCTACAGTTTAGGAGATCCTAACCGCGCCGCGGCCGGATTGTCAATTCGGCGCCGGCCCTCCGGTGGCAGGAACCTCCACCGTGATCTCCTCGTCGCCGCGGATGTCGATCTTCTCGGAGTGGGTCGAGCCCCCCGGGAGCATGACCACCAGCTCATAGGTTCCCGCGGGGAGGCGCTCCAGGCGGAAGGTGCCGTCGTGCGCGGTCTCCCGCTGTCCGCCGCCCGGCTTCTCCGGGTCGGTGGAGTGGACCAGGACCTGGGCTCCGGACAGCGGGCTCCGGTCGAGCAGCACCCGTCCGGTCAGTGTGAAGCCGGACGGGAATTCCAGGTCCTGGACGACTTCCACCTCTCCCGGGCTCACCTCGACCCGGGCCGTGACCACGCCGGTAGTGCCGAAATAGGCCGCCAGGTCCCACTGCCCGGGAGCTGCGTCCTGGATGCGGTAGGTCCCCGCCGGGTCCACGACCCCCTCCAGGGAGGCCGCCGCGTCCGGCGAGAACGCCCAGACCTTGACCCGGCTCGCGGCGAGGGGATCGAAGCCGAGCAGGCGCCCCCGGATCACCGTGCCCGGACCGAGCCGCAGCTCCAGGCCCGCGACCGGAGCGCCGTCCACCCGGATCTCCGGCATGGTCGCGGGGGCGAAGCCCTGGCGGGTGCCCAGCAGCCGGTATTCGCCGTCCGGGACCCCCTGGAGCAGGAAGGAGCCGTCCGCGGCGCTGACCGCCCGCGAGTCCGGCCGGAAGATCATCGAGGCTTCACCCTCTCCCGGTGCAGGCCTGAGGGAGAGGCTCGCGCCCGCGACGGGAGCGCCCAGGCTGTCCACGACCCGGCCCGAGACCTCGGTCCCGTCCGGGAGCCTGAGGTCGAGCCGGTTCCTGCCCGGCCGGACCTCGAGGGCCACGCTGGCGCTCGGGCCGCCGCTGACGGTGGCCTGGACTTCCAGGGGACCCGGCTCCAGGTCGCTGATCTCGTAATGGCCCTCGTCGTCGGTCGGGACCGCCATGCGGACGCTCATCGGGTCCGGCCCCTGGACGAACACGCTGGCCCGGGACACGGAAGCGCCCCGGCCATCCCGCACGAACCCCTCCAGGAAGGTCCCCGGCTCCAGGGCGATCTCGACGGGCGGGGCCTGCCCCTCCTGCGGCACCTGGATTGGCGACTGCCGGGTCTTGTAGCCGGAGGCGACCACCGTGACATGGGCGGTCCCGGGCTTGGCGCCAGGGAGGACGAACCGCCCCGCGGGATCCGTCGTGGCATGGGCCGGCCGGCGTTCCCAGCCGCCGCCGATCGGAGCGCCGCTCCCTTCGCCGAGGTAGAGCCGCGCGCCGGCGACCGGCTCGCCCAGTCCGTCCGTCACCCTGCCCTCGACGCTGCGCGGGCGGACGAGCCGGATGCGCAGCGGCTGGGCCGTCGGGATCTCCACGCCGGGCAGGTCCGCGGAGGCGAGCTCGTCGTGCACGACCTGGATGCCGATCCGTGCCCCGCGCGGCAGGTCGGCGATGCGGAAGCGGCCGTCCGCGCCGGTATCGACCGGCTCCCGGCTCAGGACGACCCGCTCCTCCCCGGGGAAGCCGTCCGCCCCGAACGGGGTCAGCACGACGTGGGCTCCCTGGACCGGCCGGTCGCGCTCGTCCACCACGATCCCCTCGATCGCGGCGCCGGGCAGCAGGGTGACCTCGCCCAGGTCAGCCTGGGGATCGCTCTCCGGGATGAGGATGCCGGAGACGAAAGCCGTGGCGAAGCCCGGCCGCGCCGCCTGCAGCTCGAACCGGCCGGCGCTCACGTGCGGGAGCCGGAAGCTCCCACCGGCGTCCGACACCGCGCTGAAGGCGAGCCGCGGTCCGGGCGTCGTGTCCTGGTCGGTGGCGGTGAGGGTGAGCTCGGCGCCCGCGACCGGCAGGCCCTGCTCGTCCACGACCCGGCCGGCGGCGGCCGTGCCGCCGCGCAGCGTGATGCGGACGGGCGCCGCGGAGTCGGCGAGCCGGCGAGCCGGCGCGAACCCCTCCTTGATCGCCATGACCGTGTGGATGCGGCCGGCCGGGACCTGCTTGATCACGAACCGGCCGTCCGGACCGCTCACGGACGTCTTGCTCTCCATCCGGGCCCGCAGGTGCTCGGCCGGGTTGGTGAGGGTTTCGATCTTCGCGCCCTCGACCGGCCTGCCGGCCTCGTCGACGACCTGGCCGGAGAGGGCGGCGGCGGGTCCCAGCAGGAAGGTGATCGGCGCGTTCGCATCCCTCTGCCAGCGGAAGAAGGAACGCGTGAACCCGGCCGCCGCGGCCTCGACCCGCCCCCGGTCGTCCGAGGGGGCGCGCAGCTCGAAGGTGCCGCCGGTGCCGGTCCGCACCCAGGAGGTCCCTCCGTTCCAGACCAGCGCGCCGGCGATCGGCTCGCGCGACGACGCCTCCAGGACCTTGCCGGACGCAGGGGTCGGGGGCCGCAGGGTGACCACCGGAACGTCCGTCCCCTCGCCGGCCTCGACCGTCATGACGACCTCGACCCGCAGGCCCCGGGAGTCCTCCGCGAACAGGCCGATCTCGTCCTTCAGGGGAACGGGCAGCGCGATCCGCCCGTCCTCGCCGGTGAGCCCGTACGGCCATCCCCGGCGGGCGAGCCGGACCAGCGCGCCGGCGGCCGGCTTGCCGTCGGCGCCCCGGAATTCGACCGTCCGGGTCCGCTGGGCAGGGAAGCGGATCGTCTGGGAGGCGCCCGTGGGATTCGTCGAAGCCGTGGCATAGCGGCCGGGCGTGGTGACGACGAGGGTCAGCGCCTCGCCTTCGGCGCGGAAGAAGACCGCCTTGCCCTCCACATCCGTGACCGCGCTGCGCCCGGCCGCGCGCCAGTCGCCGCTCTCCGGCTTGAGAGGGAGCGCCTGGATCGTGACCCCCGCGAGAGGCTGGCCGTCCGCGCCGACCGCCTTCACCTCTAGGGGCGAGACCGGTGGCAGCTCGACGGGCAGCAGCTCCATGTCCTCGACCAGGAAGGTGATGAGGCCTTCCAGGGCCAGGTGGCCCTCGGCGCGGACCACGACGGAGTAGAAGCCGGTATCCGGGACCTTGAGCGCGAACGAGCCGTCCGCGCGCGGCTTCGCCGAGGCGATCGGAGGAACGGTTTCGCCTTTCAACCGTTTGAGCGTCTCCGCGTGCTCGACCGCCCAGGGACGCAGCTCGACCTGGGCGTCCTTGGGAGGATGGAGGATCTTTCCGGTGATCTGGAGGGGACCGGCCACGGCTGGAATCGCGCAGAGCGCCAGCAGGAGAGCGAGCACACCAGGCCTGGGACGGATCATCAACACCTCCGTGAGTCTCATGACGCCCGGAAGGTCTAGAATATCAGCCAGCCATAAAGGAAGGAGGAAGAGAATGACCTCCTCGCTCCGCGTCATCGTCCTGAAACCCGGCAAGTATGGCGCCGACGGCTACGTCCAGCGCTTCCGCCGCGGCTTCATGCCCAACTCCACGGTCTCGTACCTGGCGAGCCTGACGCCTGCCGAGGTGGACGGCGCCCGCTGCGAGGTGGTCACGGTGGACGAGTACGTCCACACCGACCTCGACTACCTGGACCTCCTGGCGCGGGACCCGGCCCGCCGCACGCTCGTCGCCTTCGCCGGGGTGCAGAGCCACCAGTTCCAGCGCGCCCTCGACCTGGCGGCGCTGGCGCGCTCGCGCGGTGTCGAGGGCTGTGTGATCGGCGGGCCTCACCCGATGACCTGCGACACTTCGGAGCTGCACGGCCGCGGCGTGAGCTTCGCGCTGTCGGAGGCCGAGATCATCTGGCCGGCCATTCTGCGCGACGCGCTGGCCGGCGAGCTCCAGCCGGTCTATGGCCGCGATGCCCGCTGGCAGGAGCAGCTCGATCCGCCGCCCCTGACTCCTCCGTCGCGGCGCAACCTGAAGCGCTATTCCGTGCGCATGCTCGGCGTCTACCCGGCGCGCGGCTGCCCCTACACCTGCAACTTCTGCTCGGTGATCAAGATCGCCGGCCGGCAGGTGCGCAGCCAGCCGGTGGCGACCACGATCGCAAGCCTCAAGGCCGCTGCCGCGGCCGGCGTGCGCCTCGTCATGTTCACGGCGGACAATTTCAACAAGTACCCCGAGGTGAAGCAGCTGCTCGAGGCGATGATCGAGGAGCGGATCCGGCTGCCGTTCTTCGCCCAGTGCGATGCCCAGATCTGGCGCCAGGAGGAGCTGATCGAGCTCCTGGCGCGCGCCGGCTGCTTCCAGATGTTCGTGGGAGTCGAGTCCTTCCAGCGCGAGGCCTTGCGCGGAGCGCACAAGTTCCAGAACCACCCCGAGAGCTACGGCCGCATCGTCGAGCTCTGCCGCGCGCACCGCATCACCACGCACTTCTCGAACATCATCGGCTTCCCGCCCGACACCGAGGCCGGAGTGCTGGAGCACCTGAAGAAGCTGCGCGAGCTGGGGCCGGACGTGGCCTCGTTCTACATCCTGACGCCGATCCCGGGCACCGACCAGTACGAGGACTTCCTGTCGCAGGGGCTCATCACCGAGCGCAACCTCGACCGCTTCGACGGCACCTGCGTCACCTGGCGCCATCCGCGGTTCGAGCCGCAGCAATGGCAGGAGCTTCTCCTGCGCTGCTACCGCGAGTTCTACTCCGGCCGCGACATGGCCGCGAAGCTCCTGCGCTGGGTGCTCGGGCGCTGGGACTTCCGCACCACCGCCGGATTGCTCGCCATGGGCGGCTACGCAGCGCTGCAGCGGACCTCGGTTGCGCTGGGCGAGCATCCGATGAGCGGCGGCAGCGGCCGGGTGCGCCTCGACCGGGCCGCGGACTACGCCGACCTGCGGCGCGACCGTTTCGGTTTCGACCTGGTGCCGCTGCCGCGCAGCCTGTCCCTGTCCGCGAGCGACGAAGCGCTCAACCGCCGCGCCAAGCTGCCGATCGCCGGCTAGCCGCCCCCTCAGGGGGCGGGGACGTACACTTTGCGCGCAGCGGTAACGAGCCGGCGATCAGATCTTGCGAGGCTCGAGCACGACGTCGTGAACCGCCAGCCCGGGCTTGATCTCCACCCGCACCCGGCTCTCCTCGAAGCCGGGCTTCTGCACGACCACCAGGTAGGAGCCCGCGGGGAGCGAAACCATTTCGAACGCTCCCTGGGCGTCGCTGCGCACGGTCGGGCCTGTGCCGGAAAGCGGATTCCCCGTGGTGGGCTCGAGCATCTGGAACTGGACGGCGGCGTCCGGCACCGGCTCGCCGTCCGGCGAGAGGATGCTCCCTTGCAGCCCTCCGGTCTCGATCTCCAGCCGGATCTCCTGCCCCTCCTGGAGCACGACCGTCCGGTAGACGCCGAAGTTGGCGCCCTGGATGAGGAACGAATGCGGGCCGGGCTGCAGCGGGCCGAGGGAGAACCTGCCCTCGTGGTCGGCCCGGGCAAGGGCGTAGGATTCCCGGTCCTCTACCGCGTTGGCGTTGATCTGCGCCCCTCCGAGCGGGCGGCCGTCGAGCGAGACGCGGCCCGGGAAGGTGAGTCCCTCCGGAAATTGGAGGTCCACGACCGCCTCGGCCCCGGGCTCGACCACGACCTCCTTGTGGATCGTGCGGCCGTTGGGCCCCCAGGCCCGCAGGTGCCAGCGCCCGGAATGCAGGTCGGAGAGGCGGTAGCGGCCCTGCTCGTCCACCGCGCTCGTGGAAGAGCTCCAGGCCAAGGGAGCGTTGGCCTCGATCCGGACCCCGGAGAGCGTCTCGGCAGAGAGCCCGAGGACGCGCCCGCTGATGGCGCCGCCGGCTTCCGGGGAGAGGCGGATCTCCAGCCCCTCCACGCCGGAGCCGGCCAGCCGCACCCTCTGGGGCTCGGACGCTCCATACCCCCTGGCGGACGCCGTGACCCGGTACTCTCCTTCCTCGAGGTCCGGGATCACGAACGAGCCGTCGGCCTGCGAGGGTTCGGCGAGGACGCGGGTCTCCCTTTCATCGGCGATCTCGGCCCGCACGTTCGCGAGCGCGAGCGGCTCCCCGTTCTCGTCGACCACCCGGCCGGCGATGGCGGCCCCCTGCTCGAACACGAGATCGACCCGGGCGGTTCCCGGCCCCAGGCGGACGTCCGCCTCGGTGCTCCGGCCCGACATCGTTCCGGGCATCCATCCGGAGACGTGGTATTCGCCCGGCGCGAGGCCGTCGAACCGGGCGAGCCCGTCGCCGTCGGTGACGGGGCGGCTGAACGGATACCTGGGGTTCAAGGGCGCCGAGGGGTCCCTCAACCAGATCTGGACCCGCACGCCGGACAGCGGGTTCCCCTCCCCGTCACGGGCCCGCACCTCGACGGCCGACCCGCGCTCCATTGTGATGGTGATGGGCTCGGGGTCGCGGTCCGGCGGCACCTGGATGCCCTTCCACGAGGTCTGGCGGTAGCCGCGTGCGTTGACCTCCAGGTCGAGAAACCCCGGCTTCAGGCCGCTCGCCCGGAGCTCGCCGGCGGAATCGGTCCGGCCCAGGAGTCCGCGCAAACGGCCCCCGGAGCCGATCGCATGAACGATCATGACCTCCGCGTCCGGCACCGGCTCGCCCTCGGGTCCCAAGACCCGGCCGGAGATCGTGCGGGAGGGCTGGAGCTCGATCAGGACCGGCTCGGCCGTCGGCGCCTCGACGTCCACCGCTTCATTCGGGTAGGCCGGATGCCGGACGGCCAGGGTGTACCGGCGGCCCCGCTCCAGGTCTTCGATGCGGAAGAGCCCGTCCGGGCCGGAGCGCGCGGCGGGAGCCGGATCCAAGGAGGTGAAGAGCCCCGCCGCTCCCGATTCCAGGTAGGCCTGGATCTCCGCGTCCGCGACCGCGCCACCGCCCGTGTCGGTCACCCGCCCCTCGATCGCCGCTCCGCTCTCGAGGGGGATCTCGCCGGCGTCGACGCGGGTCTCCCCCTCGGGATGCCCCTCGGGCACCACGATCCCGTTGCGCGAGGCGCTCGCGTAACCCGCGCGCCGGACGACGATCTGGAAGCTGCCGGGGATCTGGTGGGGGATCGAGAACGCTCCCGTGGCGTCCGAGACGGCCTGGAGAGGGGGCGCCTCTTCGCTCGTCATCCGGACCTCGGCTCCCTCTACCGGTCTGCCGCCCTCGTCCACGATCCGGCCGGTCACGGTCGCGCCCGGTCCCAGGACGATGCGGGCCGGCGTGGGCTGGCCGGCGGGCGCCGTCCTGACCTCGATCTCGCTGCGCCCATACCCGTCACGATAGGCGGCGAGCCGGTACACACCGCCGGGCAGCACGCCCGGAACGGAGAAGCTGCCGTCCGTCCCGCTGGAAAGCCGGGCCGGGAATTGGAGAGAGGAGAGGGCGCTGACCCGGGCGGGATGGGGGCTGACTTCGATGGCGGCCTCGGCCACGGGCGCGCCAGCCTTGTCGACCACCCGGCCCCGGATCGCCGTCGTCCTTCTCAGGGCCACGGCGACCGGCTTCGCGGACGAGGCGGGCGGAGGCTCGGCCATCTCGTACCCCGCGGCCGCGATGCCGAGGGATCTGCCGGCCGCCAGCACCGGCAGGCCGAAGCTGCCGTCCGCGG
>Ga0268265_10000197_pt1 | contig 70306 bp, 60 predicted proteins | sample KBSSwiS52_FD_190355 | JGI IMG/M metagenome (GOLD analysis project Ga0268265, IMG submission 190355) | Switchgrass rhizosphere microbial communities from Kellogg Biological Station, Michigan, USA - KBS Switchgrass S5-2 (SPAdes) (version 2) | ecosystem: Host-associated > Plants > Roots >... | reverse complement strand
CATAGCGGCGCGACCTGAACGCGATGGGAATGCGTTGTTCATCAGCGAGTCCGCCTCAATACGGCAGGGAATCGCTTGAGATAATCCGGCCGGAGCGCCGCCACCTAAAATTGCGGTCGGAACGATAGGCTCAATTCTATTGTATTGAGGATCTCACGTGCACGGGCAGCGCGCCGACCGTGGCTGTCCGCGAGTTGTTGGTGTACCAGCTTTGCTTCTGGGTTCTTTGTGTCGCTGGCTTTGCGGCGTTCTTCGCGTTCGCGGCGGAGGTGATGCTTGAGGTCATCGTAGGTTATCATCGACCGTCTCCCCAATGACAGGAAGCGGATCGCCTTGGGACGGGCGTCGAACGCCTCCCGTGTGAAGGCGCGTCAACGGAGTCGGCGAGCCCATCGGATTGCGCGATGACATAACGAAGATAGACCTGTTGCAATCACATAGGTGATCAACTGAGGCTGTCTGCAACGGAGTTGTCGTCGGCCGGTGCCGCGAGGGAATGGCGTTGATGCAGCAACCAGCGACATTCGGCCGGCAGTAAGAGTATCCTGCGATGGCCCTGTCACAGAAGAATTTTTAGAAGCGTCAGCCCGTCTTTAGCTGACGACTGTAACTAAACATATATATTGGGCAAGTGCCGCACGAGCTTCTCGACTGGTCCGGCGGTCCTGTTTGGCGCCGCGCCCATGTTCGATCCTTAGAGCGTATTTTGAGAAGGCCGCCTGTTGATGAGATGTTTGGCTAATCGTGACGAAACAGGGCTCCTCGGTACAAGTGGCAGCCTTTCTCCGGCCTAGGCATTTTAAGGCCATGCGGACGATATGCGCATCCTGTCTCTTGATCGTCGGTGCGAGCCCTGCAAGGCCGGCGATGGCAGAGAGTTTATGGGTGGGCATCTATCAACATGATGTCACCTTGGCTCAGCAGAAGTTCGAAACGGGTCAAGATATCAAGGCAGGCTGGATCGGGGATCCGATCGCGGCCCTGCACTTTATCGGGCGTCCCGCGCCTCACATCTTGATTTCCAAGAGCCTGAATGGTGGAACGGATTATGTCGCTGCTGGGCTGAACTGGACCTTTGGATCGAAGCTCTATGTGCGGCCCGGGATCGGACTGTCTGCGAATAACGGCCCACGACGAGCATATCGCAACGGCCGCAGAGTCGACCTCGGGTCGCCAATCACCTTCGAACCGGAATTGGCGGTGGGATGGCGAATCAATCCTGAGATGGCGCTGGAGGCATCATGGATTCATCTCAGCCATGCCACCTTACTTAGCCGCCAAAATCGAGGCATGGATTCGATGGGTGTGAGGATGATCTATCATTTCTCTCGATGACGAGTCTTGGGCCGAGAGCGACGGTCGCTATTACTGCAAGCGCAGCAATGGACGACCGGGCTCGCGCTGGGCGGGGTCGGAGGCGCCCTGGGCAATGTGCTTGGTGGCGGAAAGGTTGGCACCATCCTGGGCGCCGGCGGCGGGACACTGCTGGGCAAACGCTTGGACGAGCGGCACGACGAGGATCAAAATCGCCGCAATGGTTATGTTTGTCGCTGATCCTCGGCTGACCTTGTTCAACCCCTCAATGCGCTGAGACGTTCACCGTGCTGCGGCCGCGGTCGCTGCTCCGCCGCCACCGGCCAGCACGTTGATGGTGAAGGCGATGGTGCCGATGCTGAACACAAAGGCCATCATCGCGTGGAGCGTCACCACCTTGCGGACGCGGCTAATCGTGATGCTCGTGTCGGATGTCTGAAAAGTCATGCCGATGCAAAAGGCGAAGTAGATGAAATCCCAATAATAGGGCTCCCTATCCCCAGGAAAATCGATTCCCTTGAAGTCTCCGCCATCCATGTTCGCGGAATAATACATATGCGCATAATGCAGCGCGAAGATCGAGTTTGTGAAAAGCCAGCTTGCGATGAGCGTAACGATAATCAGCGCGGTCGCACCAGGAGTTGGGTTACCCTTGGCACCTAGCTCCGCCGCCAGGGATCCCAACACGGCCAGCATGATCATCGCCGCCAGGATCAGGATCTGTACACGATTTGCATCATTCGCCGCAGCATGCTGGCGCATCTCATCGACGCTTCGCGTCTTCGTCAGTGTATAGAAGGACGCCACGAAAAGGATCACCCCAACATCGAAGCCGGCGAGCATGGCATTGTGTATATCGGTGGACAATTTTGCCAGGACGGCTCCAGCGATACTTGCCGAACCAAATAGCAGGAATCTGGGCGGTGCCAGCCAACGCCCAAACCGAGGGTTGAAAAGGCGTGAGCGCGAGCCGGTCATGCCGCTAAAGCTCGATGATCTCTTGTCCGATAGCAAGCGCAAACCGGCGGCTATCTCAAGGGCGACTGCTCCTGTATACTGTTCGGAACGAGGCTGTCGCGATGCCGGCTTTCCTTCGTGACCGGCAGGTGGAAATGCTCGTCCTGACCGGACTGAACATGAGAAACAGCAAGAGAGAAATCCCAGCCTGGCTCCCACGGAAGCAGATCTCGTTCGGGTCTGCCGCCGCATGTCCTTCACCACCTACTCAGCAGGGGCCTTCGCCGGCGATTTCAAGGAGGATCTGGGGGACAGGCCTGTATCCCACACACTCATATTCCCACACTCCAGCGGCACGGAACGGGGAACCCGGTTGGCCGTTTTCGCGTCATGAAGATCTGGTTGGTTGTTCCGGCGCTGGCGATAGCCGGTTGTTCATCGACTAGCGACCAAGAGTTGGAGGCGGTCAAGTCGGCCCGAAGTGTTCTGGCCGAATGGGCACTGGTCGAAAGCGAGAGTGCACGCCACGACACCACCCAAGCCTACGCCAATAGCATGCGCGCCGAAGCGCGCAGCCAGCTTCGATCTGCCCAAGGCGAACTCAAGAACCGTCCAGCGGCGGCAAAGCTGATAGCCAAAGTTCTCGCGGAGCCTGTCGATGCGCCAAGCTTGCGGGCGGTCGCGATCAGGCTCTTGCCGCTAGAGACCCAACTTGAAGGTTCTTGAGCTTACCCTCGGTATCCTGACCGCCGTCGGCGGGTTCGTGGATGTCAGCGAGCTGGTGTTCGTTTCCCAGGCCGGATCGCGCTTTCACTACGCGCTGATCTGGGTGATCGTCCTGGCGACGATCGGCATCATAGTGTTTGGCGAGATGAGCGGTCGGATCGCGGCGATGTCGCGCCAGCCGATGTTCAACATCATTCGTCACCGCCTGGGTTTCAGTCTCGGTTTGCTTACCTTGGTCGGCGCCTTGATCAGCACGCTAATCACCTGCGCCGCAGAAATTGGTGGCGTCGCACTGACGCTGCAGTTGCTTACTGGCTGGAACTATCTGGTACTGGCGATTGCCGCGACGGCGTTTTTCGCCATCTCAATCTGGGCTCTTCCGTTCAAGTGGATCGAGCGGACTTATGGCTTGCTGGGCCTGTTCATGGTCGTGTTCGGCGCGACGCTGCTGGCGATCCATCCGCCATGGCACGAATTGGCCAAAGGTCTGATCCCGCGCGTGCCCGCGGGAATGTCAACGCGAGACCTGCTCGGATTCGCCTATTTCACCGTAGCCCTGATTAGCGCGGTCATGTTCCCCTACGAGCTCTATTTCTATTCCTCCGGCGGGATCGAAGATGGCTGGAACCGGAACGATCTGGGCACCAACCGGATCACCAGCATCGTCGGGATGGGGCTCGGATCGGTGTTGGCGATCTCCTTGCTGGCGCTTTCCGCCCAGCTGCTCGGACCGCGTGGGATCTCGCCTGAGATGCTCGGCACCGTGGCGATGCAACCAGGGATGACATACGGCAAGGCGGGTCTGCTGCTCGGCTTGCTGGGCTTGCTGTTCGCAATCGGCGGCGCCGCGATCGAGACCTGTCTGTCGAATGCCTACTCGGTCTGTCAGTTCTTCGGCTGGCGCTGGGGCCGGCATCGCCCGCCGCGCGACACGCCGATCTTCACCTTGTGCTGGCTGGGCGTGTTCGCTCTCGCGCTCGCCATCGTCGCCACCGGTATCGAGCCCACTGACCTTGCCGACTATGCGGTGGTGACCTCAATCATCGTGTTGCCCTTGAGTTTCCTGCCCCTACTGCTCGCCGCCAACGACCTGACGTTCATGCGCGATCAAACCAATGGCATTGTGGCGAACACACTCGGCTGGGCATTCTACGTGTTGATCGTTATCGCCGCCATCGCGGCGCTGCCGCTGTACTTTTTGACGTCCGGTGGCAAGCTGTGAGAGCCGACCAGCCCGCAGCTATCGTTCGCGCATTTCGCGATCTCGCTGTGGTGGATCGCGAGGATCGCAACTGCGGCATCGTTGACGATGTCGAGGTCGCGGAAGTCGAGCCCGGCATCTGGGAGCTGAAGGCCCTGTTCATCGGCCCCGGCGCCTGGGCCCGGAGGCGGCCGCGATGGCTAACGCGATGGTTCGCCAACCACCGAATGGCGCGGATCGAAGCGGCCGACGTTGCTAGCGCAACCAGTAACGTTCGGCTGGCGCGCAATGCCACAGAACTGGGTCTGGCTCGGATCGAACGAGCGTTGCTTACCCGATGCAGCGGGGCCAATTAAACGCTATTGTCGCGTTTCCCGTCGGCTCTCTCAAGCGGTGAACCGACGGACGGACCAGTGAGCGGACCTGAAATCCGGTTGTGTCGCTTCGGCCGCGAATGGCCTTTTTGGGCCGTTTCCGGACAGGCAGGTTCGGACAAGGGAACGGGGAAAGCTGACATCCAGGCAAACCGATGGCTCGGTCTCACACGGAGAAAGAGGGCGAGTTCTTACCAGTTGATCCGTGAGCATTGGCATGCACTCCAGTGGTTATGTTTCAGTTGGGCCTCGGTTTCTTCCATAAATTCGCCGGCAAGGACTATGAGGACAAGCGCCCCGCAATCGTTATGCTGCGGAGGCTAAGCGTTTGTTGGACGTTCTGGATGGCAACCGCGAGATCGCACAGCGGACAACTTCGCTTCGGTACGCGCCGTAAACGCCCCGCGCGCAATTACGAATCGCTCATGCAGGCCTTCGCCGATCATGTCTCGCTCATCGTTGCACATGACCCGGAATAGAAGCATGCGACCCTCCGTAGCCAATAGCTCGACCCTCGCGGTAACAGCCATGCCGATCGGCGTTGCCGCGGAATGACTCATGTTGATACGCGTGCCGACCGTCCCCTCGTCTCCCTCCAGATAGGGTTTAAGCAGTTCGATACAGGTCGCTTCGACAAAGGCGGCCATATAAGCCGTGGCAAAAACAGGAGGCATGTCCGCCATCGCGGCTAGAGCTGCCGGCAGGCGCGGAACTATCAACGTTTCGTCAATATGGATCGTGGCTTCGTGAACAAGGCCGACCGGGGGAGTCTTCATGGTCTTTCTCCGGAACAGGCGGTTCAATGGACCGCGGTGGTATCCACGGCGCGCTTGGGGCGGGGAGCCAGCCAGATGATTGAGGCCGCGGCAGTGAAGATGAAGAAGGCCACCACGAAGATCTGACCGGTGGCGAGCGCGACGCTTTCCTTGTCCACCAGCTGACTGATGAGGAGGCGGGCCTGCTCGGTGCTGAGACCGCTTGCGACAAGCTGGCCCATGGTCGTCTGCGCGCCGTTCAGCACGCTCGACAAGGCCGCCCGCTTTTCCTGCGCACCATCGTACCAGAAGGTCGTAGCGATGGCGACGCCCACGGCGCCGGACATGGTGCGCAGGAAGTTCATCACCCCCGCCGCCGAGGCGGTCTCATTCTCCTCGACCGCGCCCAAAGCAATCGTGGTGAGCGGGATGAAGAAGAAGGGCATGCCCGCGCCCTGGATCAGCTGCGGCAGCGCCAGCGTCCAGAAATCGGAGCCGCTGTCCCACCAGAAGACCCGCAACAGGGAGGTGAGGCCCAGCCACAGTACACCGACGAAGACGAGGCGGCGGGGATCGACCTGGGTCATGCGCTTGGCCACGAACGGGGCCATCAGGACGGCAGCCACGCCATTGAACGCAGTGGCATAGCCGGCCCAGGTGGCGGTGTAGCCCATCGCGCCCTGCAACCATTGCGGGATCACGACGAGGCTGGCGAAGAAGGTGCCGTAGGCGAAGACCAGCGCCGTCACCGCCACGCTGAAACCACGATGGCGGAAGGGACGAAGATCGACCGCCGGCTTGTCCTCGGTCAGCTCCCAGATCAGGAACATCGCGAAGCCGATCGCGGCAGTGACGGCAAGCGTCACGATCATCTTCGATCCGAACCAATCATGCTCGCGGCCGAGATCGAGCATGATCTGAAGCGCGCCGACCCACAGGATCAGCAGACCGAGACCGATTCCGTCGATCCGGTCCTTGAAACGTTCGGTCTCGGCTGGCTGCAGCACCGCGAACGCCGTCAGCGAGCAGGCCACGGCGATGGGGATGTTGATGAAGAAGATCCAGTGCCAGCCCCAATTGTCGCTGATGGTGCCGCCGAGGATCGGGCCGAAGATCGGCGCGGTCAGCGTCGTCACCCCCCAAATACCCATGGTCATGGCATGCTTGTCCTTGGGAAAGACGCGCAGCAGCAGCGTCTGGCTGAGCGCCATCAGCGGGCCGCCGCAGATGCCCTGGCCGATACGGAAGGCAACCAAGGCGCCGAGCGTCGGCGCGATGCCGCAAAGGAAAGAGAAGATACCGAACCCCATCATTCCGCCCACGAACACACGCACCGTGCCGAAGCGCCGCGAGAGCCAGCCGGTGAGCGGTACGCAGATCGCTTCTGCGACAGCATAGGAGGTAATGACCCACGTCCCTTCGGTCGAGGAGATGCCGAGCCCGCCGGCGATATGCGCGACCGAGACGTTGGCAATGGTGGTATCGAGCACCACCATGAAGTTGGTGAGCGCCAGCACCACCCCGGCGAGGATGAGGGTGGTTCCGGTGAGCGGCGCCGGCTGTGATGCGTTGGTGTTCATGATGTCACCTCAGTTCTTGCCGGAGACGTCGATGGCGGCTTCCATCGAGAGGCCGACGCGCAAGGGATGCGAGACCAGTTCCTTGGGATCGAGCGTTATGCGGACCGGCAGGCGCTGGACCACTTTGATCCAGTTGCCGGTGGCGTTCTGAGCCGGGATCAGCGAAAAGGCCGATCCGGTCCCGCCGGAGAAGCCCGCAACCTTGCCGTGATAGACCACGTTGCCGCCGTAGAGATCGGAGGTCAGCTCGACCGGCTGGCCGGGGCGGACACGCCCGAGCTGGCCTTCCTTGAAATTGGCGTCGACATAGACGGTGCGCACTGGAACGATCGTCATCACCGGGCTGCCGGCGGCGACGCGCTGGCCGATCTGGACCTGCCGGCTGGTGACGACGCCGTCAATCGGCGCTCGGATCACGGTGCGGGCGAGATCGACCCGCGCCTGATCGAGTTTGGCTTTTGCCGCTGCGACATCGGGATTGGTGTCGATCGTGGTGCCGGCGACCAATGCGTCGTTGGCGGCATGGCTGCCCTCCGCCGCGGCGCGCGCGGCGTTGGCCTGCGCCAGCCCCGCGTGCGCTTGGGCGAGGCGGCCCTCGGCGGCCGCATAGGCATTGCGCACGATGGTCAGCTCCTCGCCCGAGACGGCGCCGGAGTCAGCGAGACGCTGGCGGCGGTCCAGATCGATCTTGGCCTTGGCGAACGCAGCGGTGGCGACATCCAACTGAGCGCGGGCATTACCCACCCCCGCGTCCCCAGCCCGAACCTGCGCTTCGAGCGCACCGCCGGTGGCGATCACCTGGCCAAACTGGCGACGGACACGCTGCCATTCGGCTTCCGCCTTGGCCAGCGCGATGCGGGCGTCGGTATCGTCGAGACGGACGAGGATATCGCCACGCTTCACCGCCTGGGTATTCACAACCGCTACCGAGGCGACCGGCCCCGCGACGAGCGGCGTTACCTGCGCGACATCGGCAGCCACATAAGCATTTTCGGTGGTCACATGATCACCGTCGGATAACAGCGCATAGCCGCCGCCGATCACCGCCATCGCCCCCCCGAGAGCGAGGAACAGCTTCTTGCGCTTGGCGGCCTTGTCTGGGCGGCAGATCGGAGGAAGTTCGGTGTCGATCGTGAAAGCACCGGCTTCCTGCGGGTCATAATCAGCCATAGTAAATTCCTTTTTCTTCAATCTGGTAAAGGCTCACAACGCTGCGGTGGCGTCCTCCTGTTGGGCTGGCGTCAGGTTGTGGTGAAGCCGCCGCCGAGCGCGCGGACCATGGCGACATCGAGCGTGAAGGCGCGGGTCTGAAGCTCGGCGACGGTGCGGCGCGCGGCGAGCACGCCTTCCTCGGCATTGAGCACGTCGAGATAAGTGGAAAGTCCGCCTTCGTAGCGTTTGCGGGCGAGGGCGTTGGCTTCCTCGGCATCCGCGAGCGCCTGCCGGGATTCGCTGAGCCGCACCGTCAGCGCATTGCGGCTGGTGACCGCGTCGGCGACTTGCTTGAACGCAGCGACGACGCCTGCATCGTAACGGGCGACGGCCTCGTCATATTTGCCGCGCGCGCCGCGATACTGGCCGGAGATCGCGCCGCCGTGAAAGATCGGCAGCGTCACTGCCGGGCCGACATTGCCAAAGGCTGAGCTGCCCATGAGCAGATTGCTAAACCCGAGCGACTGCAAGCCGATCAGGCCGGAGATGCTGATATTCGGATAGAAGGCGGTACGGGCGACCTTGATCCGGCTTGCAGCAGCCTCGACCGCGGCGCGGGCAGCAGCGATGTCGGGACGGCGGCCGACGAGATCGATGCCCGCATTGTCGGGGAGACCGCGTGCGGTGAACAGCGAGACGCGCGGGCGTTCGATCTTCAAGCCGCGATCGGGGCCGGCGCCGGTGAGCGCGGCGAGCGCGTTGCGGGTAAGCGCGATCGCTTCGTCCGTCGCGGCGAGTTCGGCGCGGGCGGCGGGGACGCGGGACTGTGCCTGCTTCAGTTCGGCGCGGGTGTCGAGGCCGGCGTCGACTCGGTCGGATACCAGCTTCAACGTATCGCTGCGGATCGCAAGCTGCGACTCCAGCACGTCACGCTGGGCGTAAAGCTTCGCGAGATCGGCGTAGGTGGCGGCGATGCCGGTGGTGAGCACCAGCCGCGCTTCCGCCAGCTCAAAGCGGGCAGCGTCGATATCGGAGTGCGCGGCGGCCATCGCGGCGCGGTTCTTGCCCCACAGATCGAGATCGAGCGAGGCAGTCAGTCCAAGCTTCCCGGTCTTCTCCCAGCCGTCGGGCACAAACGCGGACGGAATGCCTTGATTCTCGCTCTGCTGGACGAGGCCGCCGCTGGCTGTGGCGTCGATCTGCGGTGCGAGCGCGGCGCCGGCCTGCTGGGCATAGCCCTGGGCGGCGCGTAGTCGCGCCGAGGCGGCGGCAAGGTCCGGGGACGCGGCGAGCGCCTCGCTCATCAACCTATCGAGCTGGGGATCGTCATAGGCGGACCACCAGTTTTCCCGCGGCCAGGGAGCGGCCGACGAGGCGAAGCTCTGACCGGTCGCAAATTGCCGGGCGGGGCGGATCTCGGGCCGATGCCCGAGGTCTGGCACAGAGGCGCAAGCAGCAAGGGTCGCCGAGCCAGCCAACAAAATGGCCAGCCCGCGGAAGCGGGAGCGTGTCATATTGAATTCCTTAGCCGTACTGGTGAGTACGAAATGACCTTTGCGACTCGGGCGTATAAATGTCAATATTAAAGTCGTACCATAAAGTACGATTATTCAAAGCAGTGCGTTTTCCGGTATTTACGGCCTATAGCGATGTCACGCTTTGCATAGGGAAGTTCTGCCTGGAAGAGCATTGCCGCCCGACTCGGATAGCATACGGTCAAGTATGCTATTTTGGATTGGCTGGTTTGGGGCTTGTCATGTCAGGATATCGTACCATATGGTCTGGTTATGACGATCGGTAAGCGAGAGAGCCAAAGGCTTGCGCGGCGTGCACAGATTATCTCGGCTGCGCGCGAGCATTTTTTCGAACATGGCTACGCCGACACCGGCATGTCCGCCATCGCCGCCAAGCTCGGCGGCTCCAAGGGCACCTTATGGAGCTATTTCCCCTCGAAGGAGGCGCTGTTCGCCGCAGTGGTCGAGGACACGGCCGCCGCCATCCGCAGCCAGATGGACATGCCGCCGCCAGGCGACGGCGGTCCTGTCGAGAGGCTGACGCGGCTCTGCCGTTCAATCATCGAACGCGCACTCTCACCGATAGTGATCGCCATGTTCCGGCTTATCGGGCCCCTCGCAGATCGCCAGCCGGAACTCAGCAAGATCTTCTTCGAACAGGGGCCGGGCAAGACCCAACATGTGATAGGTGAATATCTGCGTGCCAACTTCGCAGATCTTCTCTGGACCGACGATTATGAGACGGCCGGCAAGGATCTGTTTGCGCTGAGCGGCGCCGAGGCCCATTTCCAGCGCATGTGGGGCGTCGGCGATCCCCCCACCGCGCGCCAGAAGGATGCGCAGGCCAGGCATGCGGCCCATCTATTTCTCCGCGCTTATGCGCATGATCCCGATAAGCTCGTGCCGCGCGATGCGCTCGACATGGAAAAGTGAGGATAGCGGGATTGGGGCCCCTGAACGAACTATCCGATTCCAAGGGCTATGAATAGGTACGCTGAAGATCGCACGACGCTTCGGCTATGCTCGTCAAGGATCGGGAAGTCCCTATTGCGCAACCATCCGATTTCCGAGTTCAGACCGCGTAATCGCGGACTGTTTGGCGCGCGACGCAGTCTGGAGCGAACCGGTCTCTGCAGAGGATTCTCCCGTTTAACGGCCAAAATAACGGGAGTTCGGCTAAATTTGCTCTATCTGCCTATGCGATGCCTGTCCAACCCCCTGAATTTCCCCGCGATTCCCGTGAAACTCCCGGTGATCAATAAACGGGAGAAATGTCCAAGAAAACGGGAGCGAGCGCCGGCAAACGTCGCGCTGCGTGCATCCTAACGGGAGGGCGTCTGATCGAAGCATTGCGTGGATTCCAACCGACAAAATATGTAGCTTTTGAAAATTCCTCAGCCGACGCGAACTTCGAATTCTACACATGTAGCTTCTCAAAATTCATCGGCTTGCTCGTTTATCAAAAGCTACAAAAATCAATCCGTTACTCAATTTTCCTGTTGCCCTTCCTAAACACCGCACGATAATTGGTGCCGTCGAGAAGGCGTTGAGGTGCACCGGTGGTGCGCGTCGAACTTTGGCTCGACCCTCGGCGCCTTCGCCACTTCAGCCGAGGACAGAGCATGCCGATCCGACCCGTCAGACGCGAACCGAGCGAGATACAGCCGCAGATCAATCCGCGACCTCGCCGCCCACCAGCTGAAATCCTTCCTGATGACGCCAAACAGCCGATCACCCAGCCGGACCAGGGCACATCCCGGCAGAAGCGGCTTAAGGGCGGCAAACCCAAACGACAGCCAACCGGTGACTACCTGGTCGGCAATTGTCGCGCTCCGGTGTCTGGCCAGTTCAAGCCCGGCAATCCCGGCGGACCTGGTCGCCCTCCAAAATCGCGCAACCAGGATACGATCATTAGGGAGCAACTCGAAGAAAAGCGCCCGCTGACTATCGATGGCAAGACCAAAAATCTCAGCCAGCGCGAGATCCTGCCGATGATCCTGATGAAATCGGCGATGGGGGGAGAATTGCGTGCCATCAAGATATTGCTGGATGAGGCCGCGCGCCTGTTTCCGGAGCCGACGGCCGCAGCAGATTCCGATAACAGCGCAGCGGAAGACGAGGCGATCGTCGCTGCCTTCATGGCAAGTTTGAACCTGGGCGAGCCGGCAGACAGCGATGGCGAGCAGCAGGAGTGGGAGCCGATCGAATCCGGGGATGGGGATTTCTGGGATAAACCCGAGGACCTTCCCGATGCCGATGACGATGAGCCAGAATCCGCTTGACAAAAAATGTGATATATCAGTCAGTTATTGACAATATGCTGACCTCGCGCTAACAAGGCTGCGATCATACGCAGCCTATAAGCAGCCGACCGATCGACTAACCAAACGTTATCCGAAAGGGTGACGGGCTAGTCGGCTGCGTCACGCTGCTGCCTTCCCGCAACTCCTTGAACGATGGCGTCATCCAAGGAGTATTTTCAATGACACGTTCTCAATCCCTGTCCTCGACCGCCTTGGCGCACACGCTGCCCAATGCGGTCGATCCCACCAAGCTCAGGCTCCAGCTGGAATATCTGCCGGTCAGCTCACTGAAGCCTTACGCGCGCCATGCGCGGGTGCATTCGGAAAAGAAGAAAGCCATCCTCTCGGCCAACATCAAGGAGCAGGGTATCATCAATCCGCTGCTCATCGATGAAGATGGGGTGATCGTCGACGGCGTTGCGCGCTGGGAGATCGCGCAAGAGTTGGGCATCGATCCGGTGCCGGTCATCGTCCTTCCCCATCTCAGCCGGCAGCAGATCAGACGCGTGCGGCTGACCGTCAACCGCCTCGCCGAGCTTGCCGAATGGGATATGCAGACCCTGGCGTTCGAGCTCAGGGACATCATCTCGATCGAGCCCGAATCGATGCCCATGCTCGGCTGGGAGCCACCCCAGATCGATTTCACGATCAGTCAGCTCAATCCGACCCCCGAGGATGATCCGGCTGACGCGGTGGACTGGAAACCCGCCGAGCCGGTGAGCCGGTCGGGCGATCTCTGGCGGCTCGATCATCATCGCATGCTGTGCGCATCGTCGCTCGAACCGGAAAGCTGGGTCAGGCTGATGGGCGGCAAGACCGCCGGGATGGCGTTCGTGGACGGGCCCTATAATGTAAAAATAGCCGGGAATGTCAGTGGTACCGGCAAGCATGCCGAGTTCGCGATGGCGTCGGGCGAGATGACCGGCATGGAATTCCTGCACTTCAATACCACCTGGCTTGCCCAGGTCAAAGCGCATGTTCGAGACGGTGCGATCATCTTCGCCTGCATCGACTGGCGGCATGATAGCGAGTTGCAGACCGCTGGTCGCAACGTCGGGCTCGATCTCCTGAACATCTGCGTCTGGGACAAGCAAGTCGGCGGTCAGGGGAGCCTGTGGCGCTCGCAATATGAGTTGGTGTTGGTGTTCAAGACCGGCAAGGCACGGCATACCAACAATATCATGCTCGGTAAACATGGCCGGAACAGGTCGAACATCTGGAGCTATCCGGGGGCCAACAGCTTCGGCAGTGCGCGCGAGGAGCTCGATTCGCATCCGACGCCGAAGCCGGTGCAGCTCGTGGCCGATGCGATCCTGGACGTGAGCCAGCGTGGCGAGATCGTGCTCGACGCTTTTCTGGGCTCAGGTACCACGATCCTGGCTGCCGAGCGTACGGGCCGGGTCGGCTACGGCATTGAGATCGAGCCCGGCTATATCGATGTCGGGATCCAGCGCTGGCAGAAGATGACCAATCGCAAAGCCATGCTTGATGCCACCGGCGAGACCTTCGCAGAGGTCAAGGCCCGCCGTGCGACTGAGGCGCAGATCATACAGCCTGCCGCTTACGCGCACATCAACCCGCGCCCACGTCGGCAGCCGCTGGCGGCCTGACTTGCTGGCCGCGGCGCGGCCGCGGCCGGCCGACCTCATCTCACAGGAATTTCGACAATGGCTATCGTTCCCAAATCCAGAAGCGCGCCTGCCGCCCGGTCCGAGGTCCGCAAGGCGCTGAACGCGGCATCGCGCATGGAAGCTTCGCCCCGCCAGCTCCGCAAGCAGGTTCAGGCGACCCGGCTGGCGCAGCGGCCACCACAGGGGCGCCTGAGCCAGGCACTCCAGCGGATGCATCTGATCTTCTTCCTCTTGCCGGTCTTCGCCATGCTTCATCCGGGCGCGCCGCCGCTCAGGCTTGCCTGGCATCTCTTTGCCATGTGTCATGCGCTCGAAGAGGCCGCCGCCGGCCGCAAGCGGCGGCTGGTGATCAATGTGCCGCCGCGGCACCTGAAGTCGATCACCGCCTCGGTGGCACTGGTTGCGTGGTTGCTCGGGCGCAATCCCAGCCTCAAGATCATGGTGGCGACCTACTCCGAATCGCTTGCGCGCGAGCACAGCCAGAACTGCCGCATGGTGATGGAAAGCGCCTGGTATCAGCGGCTGTTTCCGAAGACCCGTCTCCAGCAAGGCGGCAACCGCCAACTCGACTTCCGCACCACCGCTGGCGGCGGGCGCCGCGCCATCTCAGTGACGGGATCGGCCACCGGGTTCGGCGCGGATATCATCATCCTGGACGACTGCATGAAGGCCGACGACATCAACAGCGAGGCGGTACGCGAGGAACTCAATCGCTGGTATGTGAACACGCTGTTGCCACGGCTCAACAGCAAGAAGGCCGGCGTGATCGTCTCGATCCAGCAGCGATTGGGGGAAGATGATCTGACCGCGCGCATGCTCGAGAAAGGTGCACACCATCTTTGCCTGCCCGCGGTCGCCGAGAAGGCCGAGCGCATAGCGATCGGGTTCGGGCGGATATGGCCGAGGGTTCAGGGCGAGCTGTTGGACTCGCAACGTGAGGACCAGGCGACTCTTGATGAAATGCGCCGGCAGATCGGTCCTTATGTGTTCGCTGCCCAATATCAGCAGAACCCGGTGGCGCCCGAGGGCAATATCATCCGCATCGAGAAGTTCAGACGATATGCTGCGCGCATCCCTCGCGGCAGCTGCGCCCGCATTGTCCAGAGCTGGGATACCGGAATGAGTTCCGATCCGCGCAGCGACTTCACGGTGGGCACCACCTGGGGCTATCGCGATGGACGCTATTATCTGCTTCATGTCGTGCGCCAGCGGCTCGATTATCCAGATCTGCGCGACATCGTCGTGCATGAGGCGCGGCGGTTCGCGGCTGACAAGATCCTGATCGAGGATGCCGGAAGCGGCAAGCTGCTCCTGCAAGAGCTCAGCCGGATGAAACCGCGAATGCCGCTTCACGCCTGCTCGGCCGCTGACAGCAAGATCGAGCGCATGACGGGCCAGCTCGGCCAGATCGAGGATGGCCTTGTGTGGCTGCCCGATGATGCGCCCTGGCTGGATGCCTTCATCTCTGAGCTTCGTGCATTCCCTTATGGTCGGCATGACGATCAGGTCGACAGTCTCAGCCACTTCCTGCGGTTCGCCATGCGGCAAAGGCAGTGGTTCAATCCCAGGCCTTCGGTCAGCGTCTATACGATCGGCGGGCGGCCGCGCTCCGGCCTCCATTACAGCTCGGAATATATCAGTTGAGGTGCGAGGCTCGAGGAGCTTGTGGAGCTGGGGGGATACTCGGAAACCTAGCAAAAAGTGCGGCGGCCGTGAAACGCAATGTCCGCGACGATCTCGGCAAGGCGCTTGGCCTTGTCGATGGCAAGGTCGGCAAAGGCCTGTCCACGGATCTCGTTGGCGAGGTACTCGAATTCAGCCAGTTGCGGTGAACGCCCTGTGGCGATGCACGCAATCAATGCGCGCGAAAAGATACGCTCCATACTCAACATCTCCTGGTCCTGCTGTCGATCCGCAGGTGGCGCGCCCTTAGCACGGATTCAGTTGCGAAGCGATGACCGTGATCACGAAGCGCCGGCGGCAGAGCCTAATCGATCGAGCACGACGCGCATTGCTTCGACATCGCGCCGGCAATAGCTGAGCAGCGCAGCCTCGATCGCGGTCCGCCGCTGAGCTGTGGTGTCGGGATGGACAGCTTCAAGATAGCCCGACTGAGCATCGGTGCCGGACTTGATTTCGACCAGACCCTCATAGCCAAGCTCGGGCGCGATGGTCGGCAGTACCGCCTTGATCGACCAGCTGCCGCGCTGGTCGCGATGATAAAAATGGTTGCGCACGACCGGCAGCAGATCGACCAGCCGGGCGGCAAGGCGTGTCAATGCGGGCGCGAGATCCGCAAATCGCGCGGCGAGCCTGTTCAGGCAGGTCCGCTCGAAGCTGGCGTTCCAGGCGATCACGGCGCCGGCGGCCGGAAGCAGCGCCAGCGCCTCGGCGCAGCCCCGGCGCGGATCGCTGCCATCGAGTGACAGATAATCATGTTGCTCGGGAGTGCCGTCTTCGTGCACAACCAGCGCCGAGAACTGGAATGGCACCTGCTGCCAGGGCCGGGTGCCGATCCAGCGCGGCACCGCGAACGCGATCGTCTCGAAGTCGAGATAGATGTGCGGATAGGGCCATTTGTCGGTTTCTGCGCGGATCGCGGCGGCATCGTGCCAGGTCTCGCCGCTCACTGTCGCGGCATGGACCCGTGCGAGCTTGGGGCTGATCATCGCCGATGCCGGGATCAGCGTCAGATCATCGATGCCCTGAGCGGCATAATGAGCAGCGACCTTCTTGCCGCTGATGTCCGGAAGGATCGAGGATGGCCATTCCGGCCCTGGCGGCAGATGCTGTCCGCAATGATGCTGGAACGCGCAGGTGAACGGGTCATTGCAATGCGCGCCGATCTCGCGCTCCGGTTCCTCGCCATCGAGCATCGCTCGTGCCTCGGCCACGAGCCTTGGCCGTTCGGCGATCAGCGGCTCCAGCGTATCGTGGACCATGTGATCGGCGAACAGTCCGGCATAGTCATCCTCGCGACTTAGGGTGAAGCTGCCGTCGAGATGGCGGATCGAGGCGCTCGCGACCGGCACCCCGGCTTCGCGCAGCACCCACAGCTGGGTCGCGAGATCGCTCAGCTGATAGGGCTTGGCCGAGCTGGTCGATTTAACCTCGGCGACATGCCAGCCGCCGGATGTGGGTAGCATCAGATCGACTCGGACCACGACATCGTCATGGACGAAGCTGGCCTCGAAGATCGGCTTGTCCCAGCCGGAGGTGAGCAACGCGCTCGTCTCGTCGATGGCAGCGCTGAGACTGTGCGCCTCGTTGATCATATGGCCATCGGGATGAAGCGCACAGGCAATGGCGCCGACCTCATGGCCGGCGGCGAAGCTGGCGGTGACCGCGGCGGTTTCTTGGGCGAGTTCGGGTCGATGCACCGCCAGCCACAACCGCCGCGGACATTGCTCGTAAAGCGCGATCCGCGATTTGGAGAGGCCGTGGCGTTGCGGCAATCAGCTCTCCTGCCCCGTAAGCTGCAACAGGCGCGGCCGAAAGATGTTGACGAACACGTTGGTCGTCCGCGCCAGCCACGCCCGCTGCGCTTGTTCGGCGGTCTCATCCCAAGGGAGTGATGCCGGCACCGTGATGGCAATCATCGCCTTGCCATCCTGCACGCTCCATTGAGGAGGAGGCAAATCTGCATCGGCAAACTCGCGCTCGATTTGCTTGCGGTCTTCAGCGAGCAGCTGATAGGCGGACAAGCCTTCGGCATCCTCGAACTTGTACTGGACGCCCATCTCGCCGCTCTTGCTCCGCCACAGCGTGACCAGGCCGGGACCAGGAAAGGGGAGGCGCATCCAGTTGATCGACCCCAGCCGCGGTGGCGGCTGGCCGGGATCGTCGAACCGCAGCTCGGCTACGAAACGCTCCACGAACCGCTTCCATTCGGCATAGGCCGCGCTGGTCGCACCTGAGGACGCTGGTCGGTCTCGATCGGGGCCAGCTTCAACCGGAGCTACCGTCAGACCGGGTCCGTCCACCCGGATCAAATGGCGTTCGATCGTGGTCGTGCGCGCGAGCAGCCTTGGCTGGACGATCCGTCGCTCGGTACCGGTGACGGGATCGACGAAGCGATATTCCGCGACCTCGACCAGCCCGAAATCAAATGCCAGCCCCACCGCATCGCCGAGATATTCTCCGATCCGTCTGGTGCCTTCGGTGATGCCGTCGCCTGCCACCAGCAGGAGCAGGCGTCCGGCGGTGAGATCGCGGGCGACCCGGTCGACCAGTTCGGCTTCGCCGATCGTCCCACCGGCTTCCCGGATCAAATCGAACAGCACATTGCCGCTCCTCCCAAGCCGGCTCGAGATTACCCGCTGCAGATCCTCATAGCCATAGCGGGCAAGTTCGCGGGCATAATCGAGGATCTGCCCAACCACCTCGCGGCGCGCCTGCGGGTTGCGCCACAGCTTGCACTCAACCACGATCAGGCGGCCATGCTCGGAGACCAGCATCAGGTCGATATAACCGACCCCTGGCAAGTGCACTTCCTTGGCCACCGGCACGATGCGACCGATCCCGGGATCAAGCTCGTGGAGGGGCAGTGTGTCGGGGTGATCGAACAAGAGGTCGCGCAAGCGGTGCTCGCGCGATGCGTCGCCCTCCGGCACCCGCATCACCCGCTGGGCGGGTGCATCGTCGTTCAGAACCAGCAATGTCATCGTCGCTCCACTCTCGCGACGATGACCTCGGCTTCAGCTTCTCGTCGCGCCTATGTCCTCTCGGGGCGACGGCCGAAGCCGGATATTCAGAACCTGATCAACGACCAAGCGCATGCGCCTTTAGGTCGAAACCCTGGACATGCGCGCATGCTACCCGGCCGATATCTCGACCGAGAGTTCGTTGATTGGGGTTCTGACGCCCCGCCTTCGGGCTTTCACCGAAGGCGGGGCGACCATTGAATAGTGTCCGCCAGAGTTCAAGCGGAAAACATGTCATCGGGCTCTGGCAGCCGTACCGGTACTTCCTGAGCATCTCTTACGGCTCCTTCTTATCGACCAGATCATTGCGGAAAGGCTCGTCAGAAATGCGGCTAAGCCCGTGAGGAATGTTCCCTCGATACCCATCATAAGCGACTCCATCATGGCCGCATTGCTCATGGTATGTTCCACAAGAGAGGGGGAAAGGCGCTATTTGCGCAAGGGCGTGCGAAGTCGCGCCTTTTGCGAGAATCGAGAACCGGTTCACCACGGGTTACGAAATCAGGGCGCCATGCGTGCCAGCATCGTTAACTAAACTCACGACGAGCTTTCAGAAAACGATGTCAAGCGAATGTGTCCAATTTGGATCAAACTCAATGTCGGATTTGTTCAATACAAGACATGTTTGTCTTGGGGTAGTTTAACAAACTCACGTAGAAATGCCGCATTCCTGCGGATTCATAGAAGTGTAATTAAATTTTATCGTCAGTTGATCGCATCTTGTCTTGACCGCCTGTCCATAGTGTTAGTTATATAGCCTCAGAACGGGGGCTGGGCTTTTATGATCAATGTGGGCGGGGGACGCGAAGCGGCGTTCTCCGGGCGGGAGAGTTTTGTTTCTGCGTGGCCGGAGTCCGGTCTTGTCGCGCTTGCAACGTTACTCGCAATGCACCGGATTTCGGCTGAACCGGCACAACTACGGCATGAGCTGGGTCATGATGCGCCGGTGAGCGCAGATGATCTGCTTCGCCTTGCCAAGCGCATGGACGGCGTTCGCGCCAAACGCATCATGCGGCACTGGAACCATCTCGCACGCGTGCCACTCCCGGCGCTGGCGAACGGCCCCGAAGGCTGGTTCCTGATCGGCCGCATCGGACCAGATGAGGTGCTGATCCAGCGTCCCGGTGGCGAGGTCGAGAAACTCACGCAAGGCGCGCTGGAATCGATCTGGTCAGGCGAGCTGGTGCTGATCACCACGCGCGAAAGCGTGGCTGGTGCGGCGGGGCGGTTCGACGTCACCTGGTTCATTCCGCAGATCATCAAGTATCGCCGGCTGATCGGAGAGGTGCTGGGGATCACGTTGCTGATCAACCTGCTGGGCCTGGCCGCGCCGCTCTTCTTCCAGAACGTGATCGACAAAGTGCTGGTCCACAATACGCTGGCGACCCTGAAGGTGCTCGCATTTGGGTTTGTGGCGGTGTCACTTTGGGAAGTGGCGTTTGGCTTCCTGCGGACACGGATCTATTCCGAGACTTGCCAAAAGATCGATGTCGAGCTTGGTGCCAGGCTGTTCCGGCATCTTCTGGGTTTGCCGCTCTCTTATTTCGCCGTGCGCCGCGTGGGGGACACAGCGATGCGGGTGCGTCAGCTGGAGACGGTGCGCGAGTTCCTGACCAATGCCTCGCTCTCGGTCCTGATCGATCCCGCGTTCGCGGTCGTGTTCCTGGTGGCGATGTGGATCTACTCGCCCACCCTGTTCTGGATCGTGCTGCTGACCCTGCCTGCCTATGTGGTGGTGTCGGCTTTGTTCACCCGGCCTTTGCGTGCACGGCTCGACGAGAAGTTCGAGCGCGGTGCGGCCAATAATGCGCTGCTGGTGGAAAGCATCGGCGGCATCCAGACGGTCAAGGCGTCTGAGAAACTCGCCGATCCGCTGTGTCCCCTCGGTAATGCCGTCCCCCACGATCAGCAGCAGGAAGCGGCCTGCCGCGAGATCGCGCTAATCTACGCCCGCGATCTGCGCCAAATGTTCTGACGACGGACACCGAGATATTTAGCCGCTGCCGCTGTGATGCTAATGATCAATGTAGGAAAGTTTATTTTGGGACCACAAGGCCGCTCAGCGTGGTAGAAACGAGGTGGCAGCTGATTTTTTCGGCCGAGAACTGTTGATTTCCACGAAACCAATGATAAATTGAGTTTAGTGAACTCATGAGGCACAATGCTGTAAGCTTTGGTTCCAATTCGGGCCTTATTGTTCCTTCTGACTGTCCCTCAACAATGACCCGTTCGAACAACCGCCTATAGGCGTGCTCATCGCCAAGATATTTCTTGCGCTCCTCCGGACTCAGTCTTTTTCGTTCGTGGAGAAAGACGACAGTCCTATCACGATCCCTGCAAACGTAATTCACGTGCGAGAAGATCATGTCCGCCAGACGTTTGTCTGCAGGCCCCCCATTTTCTGCGATTGGCTGGATCTGGGCAAGGCCGGTCTCATGGGCTTGCTGTAAAAGATGCCCCAGCAGGTCCGCCTTGGTATTTATGTAATAATAGATACTGCCCTTCAGGATGCCGGTTCTGTTTGCGATTTCCTGCAGGGAAGTTCCGTCGTAGCCCCGCTCCGCGAACACTTTGGCTGCTACATCCAGAATTTCGGTCCACCGTTCTTCCCGTGGTTTGCGGTCTCTAGCACCCTTGCCGGCACGTGCGGGAATCTGCGCATCCGCTTTGCCCTTTGCCGCCACACACTCTCCCTTCGCCAAATTGCATTCACCAAACGTAGGTCTTCCCATGCACGTCAAATCTTCCAAATGTTTGGTCATTGCGTGAGCTCGGCGTTATATACAGCCGCTAAGGCCGCCGTCCACCGGGATTTCTGTCCCGGTGCTGTAGGAGGAGGCTGGCGATGCCAGAACCCTCATATGCCAACGACATTGGTAGCGGCACCGAGCCGGGCGAGCGGGATGAGCGGGCCAGGCAAATCGTGGTCGTCCTAGCGGATGTGTGCGGTCATCCGCATCAGAAACTAGGCACTAGTGTGATGGCGGTAATCCCGTGACTTGCGAGTTCTGCTGCGCATTCCCTTGACAGGTGATACAATGGCCGGCCTGCTGGCGCCGTTGCTATAACCGTCGAGAAGCTGACTCCTCGTTCCCGTGATCGAGCCGATATTGAACATCCGAGCTGGATCGTTCGACGATGCTGCTCTCTCTCTCTCTCTCTCTCAATGGAAGCGACCTCTGGACCACAGCGCACGGTGTCTGAACATCGGCAGTCATAGTCTTGGCCCACGGCTAGTCGGGGAACTCGGATGCGGGGTGCATCGTCTCCAGCGGGTCGCCGCAGTCCAACGATCATTTCAACTGATCCGATGCCGAACAATCCCGCCTTACGCCTCCGTCGCCTCCGTCAGGCGCTTGAACCGCCAAAGGCGGGACCACGCCAGAGTGGTTTGTGGGGTTCACTTGACAAACGGACGGTAGGTAAGCTAATTCCTCCGATCGGCGGCCTTGGGTGTGAAAATCGCCGCAACAGAGGACGGGGCCAGTACAATGTTACGGAAGGGCCTAATGTGCTTACCACTGAGGGGAGTTATATCCTGATGTAACGACTTTTATCGGGCCGTCTGTTGTGACGGCGCAACGGGAACGTTCGTTGGCGCTATCAACCGAATGATAGGTAGGCGCGAAGAAGTTGTGGTTTCAGCACTGAAGATAGCAAAATCGTGAAGATCATAGGAGGGGAAAAAATGATGGCGAAGCGGACATATTTTGCAATGCTCGGGTCGACTGCTTTGAGCATCTTCTGTGCGAGCGTAGCTGTGAACCCGGCAATGGCCGAGGCCGCTGGTCCAGCTGGGAACGACCAAGCGGCAAGCGGCTCTTCGGTGAACCCCTCAACCTCTCCATCGGTAGAAGTAGGGGAGATTATCGTCACTGCTAATAAAGAACGACAGACAATCGGTAGGGTTGGCATGTCGATTACCGCAGCCACCGGTGACCAACTTGTCGCACGTGGGATCCAAACCACGGCTGACCTCACTCGGATCGTGCCGGGTTTGACAGTGCAAGATAGCGCATTCTCCTCAGTTTCCTACACGTTGAGGGGCATAGGATTTTTTAATAGCGATTTGTCGTCCCCTCCCGCAGTTAGCATCTACGTCGATGAGGCACCGATCACTTATCCCGCGATGACGCGATTGGTATCGTTTGATCTCGAACGCGTTGAGGTTCTCAAGGGCCCCCAGGGAACGTTGTTCGGACAGAATTCGACTGGTGGTGCCATCAACTATATCGCTGCTAAGCCCACCGACACATTCAAGGCGGGCGCGGATGTCAGTTATGGCCGCTTCAACGCTGTCGACTTCGGCACATTCATCAGCGGGCCGATCACGCAGGACATTCAGGCCAGGCTCGCAGTCAAAGGTAGCTTTGGCGATGCCTGGCAAAAGAGTTATACGCGCGACGATAAGCTTGGTACCAAAAACCAGTTGGCGGCGCGTCTTTCACTGGCAATCGAGCCCACGTCAAAGCTCCACATCTCACTCGTTGCATCGGGCTGGCGGGATCGGTCAGACTCTCTTGCTAACCAACTGATAGGGGTTATTCCTTCCATTCCAGCGGAGGAAGTCGCCGCTCTTAAGACCTATCCTCTGGCTCCGCACAATAACCGAGTCGCCGATTGGTCGCCAAGTATCAATTATGGACACAACGACTATTTCTATCAGTTTATGGGTCGGATTGACTATAGCCTGTCGGACCAATTCACGATCACATCGTTGACGTCGTACGAACATTATCGCCAACGTTATGGCCAGGATCTTGACGGAACGGCCCTCGAGCTGGATCACATTCAAAGCGCTGACGGGCGCATCAGTAGCGTTTCGCAGGAACTGCGTCTGAACGCGAATCTCGGCCGAGCAAAGCTCCTGGTCGGAGGCAACTACGAGCATGATGTGATCAATGACGGTTATGTGACGACATATCACGATGCGTCGGCAGCGAAAGCGTTCCTGCCGCTGATTCAAGCTGATCTAAATAGCTCTTCGGGCTTGTATCACGTTCAGACCTACAGCGTATTCGGGCGGTTCAGTTATCAGCTGACGCCCACACTGCAAGCGGCCGTTTCCGGGCGATATAATAATGACCGGCGTCAATATGTCGGCTGTGCTTATGATATCAATGGTAATACCGCAGGATCGCTGAACGTCTTCTATGCTCTAATTCATGGCCAACCATTTCCAAGCACGGTGCCGACAACGCCCTTCAAGCAAGGCGATTGTTACGTACTCGATAGCAGTAACGGCTATGCACCGGCTATTCTCGTGCAAGAGAAACTCCACCAAAGCAACTTCTCATGGCGTGGCGAACTAAACTGGCAGGTCAGTCCGACCACGCTACTTTATGCCAATGCGAGCCGCGGCTTTAAGGCTGGGACCATTCCAGTCCTGAGTGCCTCCCTGACGCAACAATACGCTCCCGTGCCGCAGGAATCCGTTCTTGCGTTGGAGACGGGCTTTAAAGCAAAATTGCTCAATCGGGCGGTCGAACTCACTGGTGCGTTGTTCTATTATAACTATAGGGACAAACAGCTTCGCGGGAAAATTCAAGACCCAATCTATCAGCAGCTGGAGGCCCTCGTCACCATACCCAAGTCCCGAGTTTGGGGCGTCGAACTCAGCGGAGTCATTACACCATTTCATGGGCTGCAGATCTCTCCGGGTGTGACGTATGTAAACTCGAAGATTCAGAGGTTTACCGGATATAGTGGCCTGGGCGTGCTTGGGAATTATGAGGGGACGCCGTTCCCATACTCTCCAAAGTGGCAGGTGGTTTCCGACGTCCAGTACACGTTCCCGCTCAATAATGGCATGAACGGTTTCGTAGGGGGCGACATCACCTACAACAGCAAAACGAATGCGGGCGTGGGAACTCCTGCCTCACTATATATCAAGGCTTATAGCCTCGTTGATCTTCGTGCAGGAGTGGAAACGGCCGATCAAAAATATCGCTTCTCGATTTGGGGTAGGAACGTCTTCAACACTTATTATTGGTCTAATGACTTCCTAGGACTCGATGCCCTCGTTCGCTTTGCAGGAAAGCCTGCAACCTATGGTATCAGCGCTGGCGTTCGTTTTTGAGCTCTGCCTAGAAAACGTTTGAGCGCGGGACGAGCGAGGATGCCCGCTGTATTTTCTCAAAGAATACAGCGGATGTGGTTCGAGCGGATCCTGCGCCAAACGTTCGTTTTCGCTGTGGCCAGTTGTTGCATTCGACAGGCGTCACTCGGCCTGCGGGACTGATGCGGTCTATGGTCTCGCGCGAGGTCATTCCCTGCTTCAGTGAAGCCCGCAGCCAATTTCGTGTATCGCGAATTGGGGACAGCAGGATCTTCAAGCACTTCGGAAATCTAGGGCTTGGCTACGATGCGAAGGCCCGATCTACTGTCTCTCCCATGTCTGTCTAGGAGAAGATTTCGAGCCCCAGAGAACCGTCTCGCAGTCGCGATTGACGGGAAAAAGCCTACCCTAAAAGCCTAGATGGACAAAATGTCGATGATCTGCTTCATATCACTCAAGTCCCGATATCAGATTGTCCACGGCATCCACGAATTCTGCCTTGAAATCCTGCACGATTCCGGTAGCCGAACGTACTGAATCAATCAGTCCTACGCCCTGGCCAACCCAATAGCTCATCAGATCAAGCGCCCGTGGATTGCCTGCTTCCGCTGCCTTATCGATGAGGTGAAAAGCGGGTACGCTTATCATCGCCATCATCGGCATTGGAAGGCTGCGCGGCGCGTCCGCCCGATGCCATGCGCGATGCCAAGCTGATCGTAATTGTCGGCTCGGTTTTCCGGTGCGGGAAGTCGAGCGGATTGTATCCCGAGACGATGCGGCAACCATCTTTTGCCTGAACGCGCGAGTGGTTTCAGCATCGGTCGATGCCAGCCATACCGAGCCCGTCCACACCCCGGCGGCTCCCAGCGCCATGCAAGCTGCCATCTGGCTACCGGTCACAATGCCACCTGCAGCGAGCACAGGAACAGGACGGATCGAAGCAATAGCCTTGATCACTTCAGGAACGAGCACAAGCGTCGAAACTTCGCCACAGTGCCCGCCAGCCTCTCCGCCCTGAGCGACAAGGACATCGACACCTGCGTTGATCTGCCGAATGGCATGCTCTTTGGCACCGACAAGCGCAGCGACGGGAACGCCGTGACGGCGCCCCCGTTCGATCATCGACGGTGGAGCTATCCCGAGCGCGTTGGCGATGAGACGTATTGGATGGCGAAACGCCACATCCATCAGCGCTTCACCAACCTCCGGCATCGTGGTCGGAAGATTGCGCGTGACTACGTCATGGCGGGTCGCGGCGATCCCGGCTTCTCGCAGGAGATTGACGGTAAAGTCGAGATGTTGTTCTGGAATTTGTGCGATTAGATCGTCCAGTTTTGCGTCGTGCTCGACCGGCTGGTGCTCAGGGATGAGAATATCGATACCATATGGTTTTCCATCGACGTGGTTGTCGATCCAGGCCAACTCCTCCTCAAGGCTTTCTGGCGTAAAACTGCTGCCTCCGAGCACGCCGAAGCCGCCTGCTCGGCTGACTGCGGCTACGACATCCCGGCAATGGCTGAATGCGAAAAGCGCAAACTCGGCTCCGACCAGGTCCCGCATTACTTTCATGCTAATCCTCGTTAGACACAACAATAACCGGAGTCTGGGCATGCCCGAAGTTGCGCAGATTAGGTCGTGAACTCATAAAGATATTGCTGAGCATCGTAGGTGTAGATCCTGCTAATTTGATGCAAGCAATCTACGAGTTGATGGAGCCCGGAAAGCGGGCCGCTCATTCGTCCGCGCTTTCATATGGGGCGACGTTGACAAGGACCTCCCCGCTCTTGACCATCGCGCCGGCTTTGACTTCGACGGTCTCAACGCGGCAATCGAATGCTGCAGGAACCACAACTTCCATCTTCATTGCCTCGAGCTGAAGAAGGGGCTTTCCCCGATGGACGATGTCGCCCGGATTGCAAGTGATCGCCATGACGACCGCGTCCATGGGAGCGACGACCTGATTGCCCGCTCGCGCCTTGGTGGCGCCACTATGGCCGCTCTGGACCCGGTCGCGCGGGGCACCCTGAGCGGCGTCACTATTCTCTCCGGACGCCTGAGCGAAAATGGAGATATCCACGAATCGCCCGCCCCATGGGACGCTGACGACCCGTTCCACAAAGCGCGGCGCTGCTGCGGGCGGGGTGACATCCTGTGAGGATGTCGCAACTTCGGGCCGGCCTGACGAGTCCGGTTGCCACTCGCTCGCCAACGACCCGGTATGATGCAAAATGTCCAGAAACGTGGGAGAGACCAGGATTGATCGCAAATAGGGTGCCGCCGTCGGCACGCCTTGGGCGGAAAAGGCGGCAAGCGCCAAGTCTAGCCGACGACAGGCGCGATCTCGCGTATCCGCCCATGCCTGGATCTTTCCAAACATCGAGTCATAGTGCGGCACGACCGGATCGCCAGATTCAATGCCAAAATCGAGCCGCAGCCATGGTCCCAGTGGAAGCGTCAGGCGGGTTACCAGACCTGGTGTCGGCCGGAAGTCATCCCAAGGATCTTCGGCCGTTATACGCGCTTGGATTGCGTGTCCCTGAATTTTCACATCGTTTTGTGTGAAGGAGATTGGCTCTCCGTTCGCGATGCGAAGTTGTTCCTCGACTATGTCGACGCCGGTCACGAGCTCTGTGACCCCATGCTCAACTTGCAGGCGAGTGTTCATTTCAAGGAAGAAGAAATCTCCGGTGCGTACGTCGGCTAAAAATTCGACGGTCCCCGCCCCCACATAGGATACGTCTTGGCACAGCTTCACAGCCGCATCCCGAATTCGATCCGCCATTCCCGTAGGAAGACCGGGGGCGGGGGCCTCTTCTAGTAGCTTCTGATATCGCCGTTGGACCGAGCAATCGCGATCGCCGAGATGAACGACATTGCCGTGCTCGTCGCCAAGGATCTGAACTTCGACGTGGCGAGGGCGGTCGAGGAAGCGCTCGAGGAATACCTCCGCGCGCCCGAAAGCAGCCAAGGATTCTCGGCCAGCTTGTTCCAAAGCTTCCGCCAGTTCGTCCTTTTCCCGAACTACGCGGAGGCCACGACCGCCGCCACCGAAGCTGGCCTTGACCGCGATCGGGTACCCGATCGTCTCGGCCAGCGCCAAAGCCTCGTCACGTCCTGCGACCGGCCCGTCGGAGCCGGCTAGGACCGCTAGGCCGCTTCGCCGTGCCGCGGCACGAGCGGTCACCTTGTCGCCCATAAGTGCGATCGTGTCTGGCGAAGGGCCGACGAAGCCGAGGCCGGCCTCTTCTACGGCTCGCGCGAACTCAGCTGACTCCGAAAGCAGACCATATCCGGGATGGACGGCCTGCACGCCGCACGCCTTGGCGGCTTCTACAATCCTAGCGATGTTCAGATATGACTCGCGCGCGCTCGCGGGACCTATGCAGTGCGCCTCATCCGCCAGCCGCGTCCAGAGCGCTCCGGTGTCGGCCTCGCTGAAAATCGCGATCGGCTTGATGCCTAGCGTTCGGCACGCCCGAATGATCCGGACGGCAACTTCTCCGCGATTGGCTACAAGAACGGATTGAATCATGGTCGAGGCTCTCGGCGATGGTAGCGCCGCGCCGTTGGCGCGCCATCGATAGGTCGGCTGGGATTGCAAAGCATGCCGCCGCTCAGTCTGGAACGTGATCTGGATGGGCGGTCATGACCGAGCCGATTTCCGTTCGAGATCAAGGCGATTGCGGATGATCCGCCCCCTGAACACACGATTTTGATGGACATGGACTATCCCCGCCATGTGCAGCCGTCTCTCTACGTCGGGCGTAAGCGCTTCAGCCGATCCCGTGTTGCCAATGATCCTGCCGAACTGAGTTGCGTGAAAAGCGACGACCGGGCCGCACGAAAAGATATCGTTGACGATGATCTCGCGCTGATCGAGGAGCGGGGACCACGCCTCGACCGCCCATTGATCATCATGCTGCACGTTCGGCGTCCGATCGATATCGCCGCTCTTGAGCCATTGATCAACGATCGCGACCGCGCGCGGATCTGCAGGCTCGGGTTCGGTGTCCCATGGTGCGATTGCCGGGGATTCGACGGGGAGGGGTTGCCCCGACTTCAACTGTTGGGCGCGGGACAAATAGTCCTGTTCGACGTTGTTCGCCGTGAGCTTGGTCCCGTTCCAGCTGTAGAGGCCAATACCGCCCCATGCCGCCTGGTTTCCACCGTGGTGCAGTGAGGCTCCATGCTCCGAGAAACGCATCGCAAGGCGCTCGCCGGATGTCCAGATTTCGTGAACGGTCAGGCCGAGCCCGGGGAATTGATCGAGCTGCTTGCGCGTGGCGTTCGCATAGTCGGCATCGCGACCACGGAGAAGATGGTCGCCCATGCGAAGTAGATAGTCGTCTTCCATGATCGAGACTGTCTGCGACTGGTCGTGCGCGTTCGTATAGTTGACGACATAGCGCTTCATCAGCCCCAAGAAGGCCTTACCCCGGAACAGCGTTTCTTCCGGAGTCATGGCGTTACTCTCTCCCGCTCGCCCCACGCGAAGGAGAGCGCGGACAGCAGCACTTCGCGCGTCCGTCCCGGTTCGATGATGTCATCGAGCGCGATGTGGGCGGCGGCTTCCCAAGGCTCGGAAATCTCGCTCCATTCTTCATAAAGTTCATCGAGAAGGGCGTCGTGCGCCTCTTGGCCCTTCTCCCTGAGCGCCGTCTCGAGCTTGCGCCGGTGGACCGTGCGGATACCCGTTTCCGGCGCCATGAACCCCATTTCCGCGGACGGCCAGGCGAAAAGGAAATCCGGATGGGTCGGGCGACCGCCCATCGCGAAATGCCCGCCGCCATAGGCCTTCCGGATCACGACGCCAAGCTTGGGAACCTGGGCTGTCGAAATGCGCAGCGCGAGCTTCTCATAGGCTTTCAGCGTGCCCTTTCGTTCGGCTTCCGCGCCAACCATGAGCCCAGGCACATCGTGGAGGAAGATCAACGGAATGTTGAACGTATCGCACATGTCGACGAAGTCATGCTCTTTGATCAGAGCGTCGGCGTCGAGAGCTCCGGCCTTGATAATAGGCTGATTCGCGATGATCCCGACCGGGTCGCCGCCGAGCCTGGCTAGGCAGGTGATCAGCGACGAGCCCCAATGCTCAGCCCAAGGGAAGATCGAGCCGGCATCGGCGATCGCCTCGATCACGCGAGTCATGTCGTATCCCGACTTCGCCCCCAGGGGTACGATGGTCTCGAGCTCGGCGGGGTCTGTCAGAGGTTGCCTCGTGGGCGCTACCGGAGCGGGAAGAGCGCTGTTGGCCGGAAGATATGACAGGAAGGCCGCGATCGCGTCCATCGCGTCTGCTTCGGATTCGACGACCATGTGAGCGTTACCAATCGCCGTCGCCTTGTCCGGGCCGCCGAGTTCATGGTCGGTTAGCTTCTCGCCGGTCGCCATCTCGATCACCGACGGGCCAACCAGCGCTAGCGATGCGAAATTCGCCATCACCACGAAATTGGCAGTCGATGCATGCAGGGCAGAATCCCCATAGGACGGTCCTAGAACCGCCGACGCGCGGGGCACCAGCGGGCCGCCGTCTGTCCGCTTTAGGAATGTCTTGAAATCAAGCGGGAGGTGAGAGAAGCGCCATCCCATGACGTCCGGAATCCGGCCGCCGTCGGCGTCGCACAGCAAGACGATGGGAAAACCGTTCTTCTGCGCGAGCTCGATGAGACGTCCCTGCTTGCGCATCCCGGTCGGTGCAGTCGTGCCCGCGAGCAGCGAGGAGTCGATCCCGACAACGCCTATCCGGCGCCCGTCCAGCGTTGCGAACCCTGTCACGCACGCGTCGCCGGGAACGTGCCGCTCGCTTCGCATCTCCGGGAGGGCGAGCGCGTTGATCTCGAACCAGCTTCCTTCATCGATCAGAAGCTCGACGCGCTCGCGTACTGAGAGGCGACCGGAAGCGTGATGCCGTCGGAGGCCTTCCTCTCCTCCCATCTCACGAGCGCGTTCCTGTCTCCTGCGAAGCTCCGCGATCTTTTCATCCATCGTGGTCGACATGCTGCAATCTTCTTTTCTCGTCGGATGTGTTCATCGTCCCGTAAAGACCGGCGTTTCACGGGCGAGAAAAGCCGCCACGCCAATCGCTCGGTCCTCGGATGCCTGCAACCGGGTGATCTCCTCGACGGAATAATCGAGGGCGCCGACGTCAATGGACCGGTTGACCATACGTTTGCATGCGCGAAGTGCATTGGGTGATCGCATTGCGATCTGGTTCGCGAGAGCGAAGGCTTCGTCTAGGAGGTGATCTGCGGGCACCCGGCGTTGCACGAGGCCGATCTCATAGGCGCGGGCAGCGTCGATGGGATCAGCAGTAGCAATCATAAGCTTGGTCATCTGACGGCCGATCAGTTCCGGCGCCCGGATGGCGCCGAAGCCGGGGACCAGACCCAGCGCCGCTTCGGGCATCGCAAACGTCGCGTCATCTGCTGCAATGACGAAATCACAAGCCAGCGCGAGCTCACAGCCTCCGCCAAAAGCGATACCGTTCACCGCAGCGATCATGATGAGTTCACACCGCTCCACACGGGAAAAGGCTGCCATCGCATCCCGCTGGTACGCTTCCATTTCATCGCGAGTTTTCAGCTTGAGGAAATCTCCGATATCGCCGCCGGCACTGAAGGCCTTGGGATCGCCACTTGTGACGACGACCACACTGACCGATGTCTCACTCTCGAACCAGTTGATCGCGTCACGCAACGATGTCCAGAACTCGGCAGTCATTGCATTAAGCTTGCCGCCGCGGTCGAGCTTCAGCGTTCCAATCTGGCCTTTGGCTTCGAGTGCGAGGAAGCCAATCCTCGCAATCGTCCCGGCCTCACCTTCCTCCATTATTTACCCTCTTTCTTGGCCAGTTGCGTTCCCAACCGGTTGTTTGATAACAAGGCTGAGGTTGTCCTGCAATAAAACAATCGATTGGTAGGTAACTCTTGTTCCCGCAATTTGACCTCGACATGGACCTACCCGCCACTGAGATTGCTCTGGTGCGGCAAAGCCAATCCTTTTGTAAACCAGCGCGCCGCAGCGAGACGTCCGGTCCCTGACAACGTGATGAAGGCGGTCTGGAGATCTTCGCCGCCGAAACAGATATTGGTGACCGCGCGATCGGGCGCCGGCGCAAACGCGACGTCTCCATCCGGGCTCACGACAGTGATGCCGCCCTCGAGCAATGTTCCGATGCAGATGTTGCCGTCGCCATCAACCGCGAGGCTATCGAATATCCTTTCACCCCCCGGAGATGCGACTAGCTTGCCATGATGACCGAAATGGACATGCGGGCCATGCGCTGGAGGTGATTGCGGTATCTTGATGCGACCGGGACCTTCCAGTTCGAAGGCCCAAAGTCGCACTGTGTAGGTCTCCGTTACATAGAGCGTCTTCCCGTCGGGCGAGAGGCCGACACCGTTGGCGCGATTGATCGGAAAGATGACCTCCTCGCATTGATTCCCATCGGTCGTGGCATAAAATACGCCGGTGACGTCAGCTTCGCGTTCACGTTCTTTTCCGTAGTCGGTGAACCAGAATCCTCCATCGGCATCGAAAATGATGTCATTCGGGCTTCGGATCGGTACATCGCTGCCATGGGTATAGAGCGTCTCGAACTGCCCGGTTTCGAGGTCGACGCGCATGATCGAGCCGCCCCTATATTCCGGTGGCTGCAGGCCCATCCTGGAACGTCCCGACCAGTCGAAGCCGCCGTTCTGGCATATATAGAGCTTGCCGTCGGGACCAAGAGCGGCGCCGTTCGGACCGCCGCCAACGTCCGCGACAACCTCCTTGCGGCCATCGAGCCAAACCCTCCAGATCAGGCCCGTTGCGATGTCCACAAGCGCGACGCTGCTGTCGTTCAGCGCGACCGGTCCTTCGGGAAAGGCGAAGCCGTCCGCCAAAATGCTGTAATCAACGTCGATCATGCGCATGGACGCTCCGGTTGCTAAGAACTGATCAGGCCGTTTGGTCCAAGAAGACCTTTTTCGGCTCGGATCGCGCGCCTGACCTCGCGGAATTTCGCAGGCGCCCAGGTGTCCTGATCCTGGCCCCAGCCACGCGACCCATCCGGGAATTCCCATTCGACCAAACTCATCCAGACGAAGTAGGGCGTGGTGGGCATCGCAAAGCGGCTGATCACCTTGCCTCGCGCGATGTAGGTCTTGCCGTCGTCTGTCGCGAGCTCGACCGTCACGCTGACGGGACGCCCCTCATCGTCGCGATCGACAAATCGCGCGCCCCTGCGGATGACAACATTGCCGTTCGCGGTGAGCAGATAGCCCAACATGACCCGGTCGTTGGGCTCCTCGTCGTACCATTTCGTAGCGATCTGGAAACCCGAGGCTGGGGACGACGCGCCATAGGTATAGCCGATCCGTGCCGTCTGGCTAGTTTCCCGGCGGGGCGACCAAGTGCGATCGCGCATGTCCAGGCAATCGACGGAGATGTGTTCGCCGTCGAGAACGATCTCTCCGGTGACGTGACCATATTGATCGAGATGACCGTAGCCATTCTTTACGCCGTAAGGCACGGGCGGGCTGAGGCTCTTGAAGTGCAGATTCAGTTTGATCCTGTCGCTGTCCTCGAAACGCACGCGATACTCGTCAAGCCAGTTGACTCGCTCGACCTCGAACCCCGATGGAAGCTTGAAGTTCGTCGCATCGTGGTCCTTCGGCATCAGCCCGTGCCACAGCGTGCGCTGATAGGGCATTGACCAGATTTCCTCCCCCCCGGGGCCCCATACAAAAATTGATGGAACCATGATCCCGAGATTGGTGCGCAGCAGCATGAAAAAGTTGACGCCAAGCCGACGTTCCGGAACATTTGCCCCGAACCAGACTGTTTCGGTCCAATAGGGGTCGTCGTTCGCCGGCGGGTGCGTCAGATCATCGGCGTTGGTCAGAATGGACATGTTCATTTTTCCACGGAAGAAGGAAGAGGAAGGCGTGTCGGCAGCTCGCGATCCCACGCCAGGTGAACCTTGAATCCAGAGATAATCGCCCTGCGGTCGAATTTGCCATTCTCAAGCTTAGGCAATGGATCGACGTCGATGCGAACGTAACGGGGCAGCTTGTGCTTGGAAATGCGAACCGAAAGCAGATTCAAGATTTCAGATGGATCGGCTCTGTTAATATCGTGAAGATAGAGTACAGCGACGACCTCTTCGGTGCGGGTCGCATCCGGTATTCCAAACACTACGCATTCCATTATGTCGTCAATCTCGAGCAGGGCATTTTCCACCTCCTCGGCGCTGATGTTCTCGCCCGATCGCTTGATGACGTTCTTTTTACGGCCGAGGAAATACGCACTGCCGGCTTCATCGACGCAACCCAGATCGCCGGAGTTGATCCAGCCTCCGATCTTGGCAGCGGCGGTGGCTTCGGGATCGTCAAAATATTCGAGCATGACGTGGCGATGCGCGAGGCGCAACTCGCCCTCTTCGCCCGCCGGAAGTTGCGACCCGTCGTGCCCGAAGCAGGCAACCGAAGTATTCGGCATCGGTTCGCCGATGTAGCCGGCTTCACGTGGCGCCCTCATCGGGCCGCTCATCGTCATGAGAGCCCCCGTCTCCGTCATGCCCCAGCACATATGCAAGGGAAGATCGAAGCGGTCGCTGAAGGCCTGGTTGAACGCGTGCGTAAAAATCGCGCGCAGCTTGTGCGGCACGGTGGGGGATGGGGTCTCTAACAGAAAGTTAAGATGCGCCGGGAATAGACAGGTCACCGTGCCGCCACTCCTCGCGACCTGATCCCAAAAACGAGAGGGGCTGAATCGATCGACGATCGCGATGCTGCAACCACAACGGACGGCCGTGCCCAGAACAGTGACCAAGCCGACGGCGTGGGCGAGTGGCGTCGGCAGGAACAGCCGATCATGCTCGTCGACACCGATGCGATCGATGAGACCCAAAGCGACACTTAATGGCGCACCGGACGGAAGCAGAACGCCTTTCGGACGCCCGGAACTACCCGACGTGTAGAGCAATGCTGATGGCGCGAGATCATCATACCCCGGAAGCTCGAAGGAGTTATCGGGCGTGCCGACGGCTGCCGCCTCGATCACGCCCGCGAGCGAAACGGGGCTGCGCGAACCCGCAGTCGCGAGAGCCGCTTCAACGGTACCACGGACAGCGTCCGTCGTAATGACCAGACCGGCACCGGAGTGGCGCAGCTGAAAGCTGATCTCGTCGGCCGTGGCCGAGGTCATGATCGGCATCGTAACCGCGCCCAACATCTGCAGGCCGAGATGCACGAACACGAGCTCTGCGCGGTTTTCGAAAACCAGCGCCACAATATCTCCGCGGCGCACGCCCAAGGCGCGCACGTTGATGGCACAATCCCGAACCTTCCGGTCCGCTTCGCCAAACGTCCAGCAACCCTCCTCGGTCCACAGGAAGACCGAATGCGGGGTGGCGTCGACCCGTTCGTTCCACGCCTCACGCAACGATAGAAACCGGCAGGGCTCATTCGCCATCGCGAACCTCGGAATGGCGAAAGTTAGGAAAGGGACGACGGGCCAGTTCGGCGGAGGATGGCAGCCACCGCAGCTGTGCCGCTCGCAATGACGCAAGAGTTGCGAGCGATATTTCGCTCGTTTCTGGCTTACCTGTTCGCGAGGCGCGGTCGAGATCGCGCAAAAGATTTCGTATCCGTTTTGCCCAATTCGTTATGTGGGGGCCGCCTTCCAGCCTGGGAACGATAATATCGCCAAGATCCAAGGCGGCTTCACCGAGCAAGTGACCTGGGAAAGCGCTCACACTGAGCTCCGCGGCGTCGAGCAACGGCATAAGGCTGCTTCCCTCCATTTCCGCCAGTGAGTCCAGCACCTGGAATTCCAGCCCGGGTAACATTGTGAGCTGAAGCAATCTTTCCTTCCCGCTTCTGGCCCGCGAGACGGCGAGAAGGCAGATGATCAGCATCCGCAGTAAACCGAACGCTTTCCAGAAGGCGATGCGGGCGGGCTCCGGATCCAAATCGGCGCCATAATTTTCCGCAATGAGCGATCCGAATTCGGGCAAAGGTACGTTGAACTGCACAGCGCGGATGGCGATCCAGACAAGGTCATCGAGCGGGTCGCCGAAATGGGCCATCTCCCAGTCGAGAAGCGCTGAAACCTGACCACCCCGTACGAGGTAATTTCCAAAGCCGGCATCCCCGTGGCACAGGACGAGGCGGGCAGGCGGCGGTAACACACTATTTCGGAGCCTTTCGAAAGCCAGATCCGCGACCGGAGAGGGGGCCTGGACATGGCTGCGGTACGTTTGTTCCCAAATCTCGATCTCCGCAGGTATCGTCTTCGCGAAGTTCGGAAGATCAAGCGTCGTGATGTCGATGTCGTGCAGTTTTCGCAGCCACCTGAGGTAGGCGCCGATGTGCCGGCTCTCCGTATCATGTTCTCCGTCCATCTTGTCAGTGAGCATCGTCGATCTACCAAGATCGTCCGCGATGACCTCCGGGACTGGCAGGCCGCGTCCCGCGAGCGCGCGACAGACGGCGGCTTCGCGCGCGAGGGAAAATGTCGTTCCGGCGAGCGGGCCGTTACCCGCCTCATGCCGAAGGACGAATTGGCGAGTGGAATCGCCCAAGGAGATCGAGAGAATCGAGGTGACCCGCGCGTTGCCGATGTCCAGACGCGTCGAATTTAGAACCCGGCCGCCGGTGACTTGCTCCGCCCATGATAGCAGCCCGTCGGGCTCCATCGCGCTTCCTCTCGTTTATCAACCAAACGTATGGTTGTTGTATAAAAAACCATCGCTGCCAGCGCAACTGATTTCCCGCATCATCAATCGGCATATCGAGGCGCGCTTTCTGGCCGGTGTCGAGCACCCGACCAGACGTCGTCCCATGCGGACAACGAGCCGGATCAAATCTTTCACCATATCACCGCGCCTCATCGGAAATCGGTCTTCATACTTGACATACCATCCGTTTGATAGATAGCTTTCTGTGCGAATGGTGGGCGCTTCAAGCACTTGCTAAATGACTACGCCCGTCATGAGTATGGAGGAGAGATTGGGCAGCCAAAGTATGGCGGTGAGCAGTCGTTGCCCGTTTTCGGTCAATGCCCTCAAGGATGTCCTGCCGTGGGATATCTACGAGAAGCAGCGTGCCGAAGCGCCTGTCGCCTGGGACGAGGAGATGCAGGCCTGGGTTCTCTTTGATTTCGCGGACTGTCTCGCCGTCGAGATGGATGAGGCGCACTTCAGAAACGCCTATCAAGGCGCGCCCCAGGTGGTGATCGACATCAAGGGCGGCGGGCGTAACATCACCGTGCTTGGGGGCAAGGAGCATGCGCAGATGCGGCGCTTCCTCCTTAGCCTCTTCACACCCAGCAAAATCGCTGCTTACACGAAGAACCAGATCGCGCCTATCGTCTCCATGCTGCTGGATCGCATCCAGTCCAAGGGGACCGGAAAGGCAGAACTCTGCTCGGAGTTCAGTGACGGGATTCCTTCGCGCGTCATTCTTGCCCTGCTCGGCATGCCTTGGCAGGACGACGATCTGGTCAAACGCACGCTCGACCTTCACGAAGAGCTAGTCGAAGTCATCGGTGGCGCCTTCCGAACGGAAGAACTCAAACAAAAGGGCTTACGCGTTTCCACAGAGCTTAACAATCTGCTCTTGCCCTACATTCGAGCTCGTCGCGACGACCCGCAGGACGATTTCATCAGCAGGGTCTGGGCCGAGGCGCCGACCGGACTCGGCGCGCCGATGACTGAAGCCGACGCGCTTGCGATTTGCCGAGAAGTCTATCTGGGAGGTGCCGACACCACTGTTCATGGTATCGCAAACCTGAGTTACCTTCTTCTGACGAATACGTCAGTGAGGGCTGCCGTAGAGGCGGATCGCGCGCAGATGACGCGCGCTGTTGATGAATCGATGCGGATTTACGGGTCCGTCATGTATAGGTTCCGCATTGCGAACCAGGACGCCGAGATCGGTGGCGCGCATATCCGTAAGGATGATCGCCTGATCTTGCTGCATTCGGCGGCGAATCGCGATCCGGCGAAGTACGCCTGTCCGGAGGCGGCTGACCTCGGGCGAAAACCGCCGAACGACCATCTCGCCTTCAACAAAGGACCTCGCAGCTGCATAGGGGTTGGCCTTGCGAAGGCGGAAATGTCGACAGCGCTCAATGCCGTACTGGATCGTCTGCCCAACCTGAGGCTGGATCGCGAGGCGCAGGCTCCGGAATTCATGGGCGCGTTCATGCGTTCGTGGCGCCCTCTGAACGTGCTTTTCGATGTCTGATCAATTCTGCTGATGCGCTTCTGGGTGCGCTCGCAGGATATGGACGAGACGTCCACTTGCCCGCGTCGGCCTCCTTGGACCTATCGGCAGATGTGTCTCTTGGAATTTGTCGACGCGCGGCCAGCGGTCATACTGCCGCACGCGGCCCCAAGCGCCGGGCAAGGAAATTAATTTGGAGAGTGAAGTATGAAATCCCGCGCCGCCATCTGCGTAGGTTATGGTCTGCCACTTGAGATCGACGAGATCGATGTCGCCGCGCCGCGCGAAGGCGAGGTGCTTATAGAGATCAAGGCAGCCGGCCTCTGTCATTCGGACTATCACGAAATGACCGGCTCGCTGCGGTCATACAAATTGCCGGTCATTCTCGGCCACGAAGGTGCCGGCGTCGTCGTCGACGTAGGTCCCGGTGTGACGACGCTCAAGCCAGGCGATCATGTGATACCAGTATCGGTTCCGGAATGCCGTCAATGCCGGAACTGCACGTCGGGCCGGACCAACTTCTGTGCAGAGTTTCCGGCTAGCTATACCTATCCCAGTCCTTTTTCCAGAAAGGGTGAACCGATCTCCCAATATGTGAGCGGCGGGACCTTCTCTAACTTTATGACAATCCGCGAAATCGCCGTGGCCAAGATCCGCGAGGATGCTCCGTTCGACCTTGCCTGTTGCGTCGGCTGCAGTGTCATCACGGGCGTGGGCTCAGCGATCAACGTCGCAAAGGTGCGCCCAGGATCGTCCGTTGTCGTATTCGGGCTCGGCGGCGTCGGTCTGAACGTAATCCAGGGTGCTTGCCTCGCGGGCGCGCGCCAGATCATAGGCGTCGACATCAATCCGGGGCGCAAGGAGATGGCGCTCAAGTTCGGCGCCACCGCGTTCGTCAATCCGACCGAGATCGACGGAGACATCGTCGACCATCTCACGGCACTGACGGGTGGCGGTGCAGATTTCGCGTTCGAATGCGTCGGCAACGTCGCTCTCGTCAGACAGGCGATCGATGTCTCGCGTCCCGGGTTCGGGGTTGCGGTCGTGGTCGGCGCCGCGCCGACGGGGCAGGAAGTGTCCGTTGCGCCCATGAACATGCTCGTCGGCCGAACCTTCAAGGGGGCGGTGCTCGGGAACGTCAAGACGCGGACAGAAACACCCGATTTCGTCGAATTGTTCATGGAAGGTAAGATCGATGTCGCCGGGCTGGTGACGCATCGGATGGGCCTGGAAGACATCAACAAAGGATTCGACCTCATGAAGGAGGGTAAATCCATCAGGTCCGTAATCCTATTCTAGAAAGCTTCTAGTCTTCGTGACATCCAATTCGACTGGACAAATGTAAAATGCGAACAATCATTACCGGAGCGTCCAGCGGTATTGGCGCAGCCCTAGTGGATCTGATCGCCGGACGTTTTCAGGAAGGTGAGCGCCCTCGCTTGCTGTTGGTCGATCGTGATGGGGAAGGCCTCGCACGGACAGCGGCGCGATATGGAAAGCATGCGAAAGCATGCGTCGTGGACTTGTCCGAGCTGGACTGCGGCGAAATCGTTGCCGCCGATGCGGTCGCGCACATGGGAGGGATCGACGCACTGGTCAGTAACGCAGGGATGCTAGCGCCAGGTTTGATGTCCCAGATCGAGCCGGCCGTTTTCGATCGTACCTTTGCTGTCAATACTCGGGCGACCTGGTTGCTCGCTCTCGCCTGTTACCCGCATCTGAAAAGGTCAAGCTCGGCCTCTATCGTTGCTACCGCATCCCTTGCTGCTTCGAACCCAGCACCGAACCTTGGCGCCTATTCGGCCAGCAAGGCGGCGCTGCTGATGCTGATCAGGCAGCTTGCAAACGAATGGGGACCCGATGGCATTCGCTGCAATACGGTGTCGCCCGGCGCAACGGTCACGGCGATGAACGTCGCGATCTATTCCGATCCCGACCGCGCGCGCCAACGTGCCTCGACGATCCCGCTACGCCGCTTGGGTGCTCCGAAGGATGTTGCCGAAGCCATTCTCTTTTTGATTGGCGACGGAGCCCGCCAGATAACGGGGATCGATATCCCCGTCGATGGTGGGAGCACGACGACCCTCATGGGCGTGGCCGCGGCTGAGCAGTCAAACTCCTCATAGATCGCCGGGAGCAGGCTACGGCGTTCCCGGCCGTTCTTGCATAAACTGATCCGGGTCAGCGCCGGAACTCCAAAGATTTTCGGCGAACTCAAAGCGGAAAGCAGAAACGATGATCACGGAACTGCCGATTGAACAGGAGCCCGGTCGAGGCGCGCGAAGCACGGCCTCTCGCGGACGTCATCGCCTCGCGGTGATGTGCGAGCCGCGATCGATCGCACTGATCGGCGCCAGCGAGAAATCGCCGTGGTCCAGACAGGTGATCGATAATATCGCCGACCTCGGATTCGACGGGCGGACATTTGCCGTCAACCGCACCGGCGCTACCGTGTTCGGGGTGCCCGGGTTCACCTCCTGTCGCGAAATTGGTCAAAACGTTGATCTGGCATTCGTGATGGTGGGCAAAACGGCCGTCGTGGATGCGCTCGAGGATCTTGCATCCGCTGGGATCCGCAATGCCGTCATCCTCACCGCGGGCTTCGCCGAAGCGGGCGAGGAGGGCGCCCGGGAGCAGGCTGCGTTGCTCGCCAGGGCTCAGGAGTTGCGGGTCCTCATATGGGGGCCCAATACGCTCGGCTTCGTCAATGTGAGTGCCCGCACGCCGGTATCTTCCATTCCGGTTCAGCGCCCTCATCTGCCCCCTTCGATCGCCATCGTTTCCCAGAGCGGTTCCACCGCATCGGAATTGCATGACTATGCCCATAGCCAGAACATCGGCTCGAGCTTCATCGCCGCGACGGGTAACCAGGGCGGGGTAACCCTTTCAGACATCATCGATTATCTAGTTGACCATGACCCGACGAAAGCGATCGCCGCGTTTGTCGAGAATGTCAGTGACCCCGACGCGTTTATTGAGGCTGCAGGCCGCGCGCGCAGAGCCAAAAAGCCGCTGGTCCTTCTCAAGATTGGCCGCACCGCGCTCGCCGGTGCCGTCGCCCAAGCTCATACAGGCTCGGTCCTTGGCAGCGACGCCATCTTCAACGCCGTCTGCGACCGGCTCGGCATCGTGCGTGTCGGTACTGCCGAGGAACTGATCAACGTTGCTGGGCTCCTTGCCGCCACCGGCCCGCTTTCCAAGCCGGGACTATCCTTCCTGTCGATTTCTGGAGGTTCCTGCACTCTCGTGGCCGATGGCGCCGAAGATTACGGCGTGAGCCTTCCGCCTAACGATCCGGAGACGGCGAGCCGCATGCGTGCGGTGTTGCCGGGCAATGCGTCGACGCTCAATCCGCTCGACGTGACTGGCATGGCGATCACCGATCCCGACTTGTTCGAACGAGTGCTTCCCGTTGTTGCTGCAGCGCCAGAAGTCGGACTTGTTGCGGTTAGTATGACGCTCCCGTCCTACGACGGGCATGGCGTGCCAGCCGTGCTCGCTGCAATCGGCCGCGGTGTCGCCGCAATCGATAAACCAGCGATCCTCGTGACGCCGTGCGTAAAAACGGTCGGCGACGCTGCTCGTAAGGCCGTGAACGAGCTCGGATTACCGCATGTGGTCACTGGCATTGACGCTATGCTCCGGGCCGTCTCGAAGGCGGTGACTTGGTCGGCCCAGGTCGGAGCGGGTGAGCCGCGCCTTGCCTCGCCCGATCCTCGGTCATCCGCCCGTCCGACACACGAACGGGATACACTGGATTATCTGGCGGGCTACGGCGTTCCGGTCATTCCGGGAAAGATCGCGCGCTCGCGCGACGAGGCCTGCGAATTTGGCGTCGCCGCGCAAGCTCCGCTGGCGCTCAAGATCGTATCCCGGGATATCGCCCATAAGACGGAGGTCGGAGGCGTTCTTCTCAATATAGCTCCCGAGAATGCGGGCTCGGCTTACGAAACCATCGTTGGTAACGTGAAGCGGCATCGTCCGAATGCCGCGATCGAGGGCGTCGTGATATCGCCGATGCGCGCACCGGAGGGCATTGAGCTTCTCGTCAGCGTGACCGTGGATTCCCGCTGGGGCCCTGCCATCACGGTCGGTTTCGGCGGCGTCTTAGTCGAACTCCTGGCCGACGTGGCGATACGACCTCTCCCGGTCACCACTGGCGATGCTGCCGTTATGCTGAGGAGCCTTAAAGGCGCGAAGCTTCTCCGAGGCTTCCGGGGTATGGCGCCAGCCTCGGAGCAGCAGCTGGCGGAGGCGATCGTGCGCATCGGCGAAGCCGCGCTTGGACTTGGACCTGATCTGGCCGCGCTCGAGATCAACCCACTACGAGTTTCGGGCGATCAGGTGGAAGCGCTTGATGCACTTGTGCTCTGGCAGACGGGAGCCGCAAATGATTGAGCGCGCCGTCGGCGACGTTCTCCTGGAACGGATCGCGAGTCATATCGCGGTGCTTCGTCTCAACCGGCCGGCCGCACTCAACGCAATCACTGCGGCGATGGCCGAGACGATCGAACAATGCGTTGCCGAGATAGAGGCTGATTCGACCATCCGTGTCGCGATCATCACCGGAGAGGGCCGGATGTTCTGCGTGGGCGCGGATCTCAAGGAAGTGGCAGCAGGGAAAGGGCATCTTCTCGAGCGCCCCGAAAGCGGCTTCGCCGGCTTCGTTTATACAACAAGAACGAAGCCCTGGATTGCCGCGTTGCAGGGACCGGCTTATGGCGGCGGCGCCGAGATCAGCCTAGCTTGCGATATGATCGTCGCGGCACCCCATGTCGCGATCGGGTTTCCCGAGGTCTGCCGTGGCCTGATCCCAGGTGCGGGCGGCGGCTTTCGCATCGGTCGCGCCTTGCCTCGGGCGGTCGCGATCGAAATGGTCACGACCGGCAGGCCGATCGATGTGGAGCGTGCCTATCAGCTCGGCCTAGTCAATAGTATCGCGCGCGAAGGCCAAGCTCTCGACGATGCGTTGAAACTGGCATGCAATTTAGCGGACAACGCGCCGCTCGCCGTTCGCGAGGCGCTCGCGATCGCTCGGCGCGCGGTCGACATAGACGACGAATATCTTCGGGCCAGTTTGGCCGGCGCCATGAAGAGGGTTTTGGAGGCTCCCGACAGCAGAGAAGGCCCGCAAGCCTTTATCGAGAAGCGCAAGCCACGGTGGATGACATGACCCTGCAAACTGCGTCTGGCGAGAGGGTTCCGGTTATCGTTGGCGTCGGCCAGATCAACGATAGACCGCCCGATCCGTATCTCGGCCTCGATTCCGCCGGGCTCATGGAGAAAAGTCTTATCCTCGCCGAGGCGGATTCACGTTGTCGGTTCCTGGACAAGATCGATTGGCTGGGCGTCGAGAATCAGATTTCCCAGCCATGCGTGGACATTCACGAGCAGATCGCTCAACGCCTGCCAAGACGGCCGGCGACCGTCTACCTCACCGAAGAGCCGAGCGGCGATGGTCCGGTGCGGCTGCTCAACGAAGCGGCCGACCGCATCGCAAGCGGCGAGGTCGAGGTCGCCGCGATCGTTGGCGCGGAAGCGATGCGCACGGCCATGCGGCTTGCGGGAGAAGCGGGCGCACAAGGCGCCGAAAACCCGCTCCTTGCAGAGAGCCAGAGCCGGGCCACCTCTCTTGCTGATCGCTATGGCCTGCTGACTCCGCTCGACGTCTATCCGCTCTACGAAAATGCCACCCGGGCCGCCTGGAACCTGTCGCTCAATGATGCTCAGGTCGAGACGGCCGAGATCTGGTCGGGTTTCTCGCGGACAGCGTCAGCCAACCCTCATGCGTGGTTGCGCGACCCCTTGACGCCGGATGATATTCTCCGGGTCACCGCAGACAATAGGCGGCTGAGCCATCCCTACACGAAGCTCATGGTGGCAAATAACAATGTGAACCAGGGCGCGGCCGTGCTGATCACGAGCCTCGACCATGCTCTGAGCGTGGGGATCCCCGAGTCGGCGCTTGTCACTGTGCAAAGGGCCGCCGCTGCCCGGGAGTCTGCCGATTTCCTGCGCCGCGACGGCTTTGCCCGTTCGCCGGCGATGGAGGCCAGCATAGCCAAGGCGCTGGAATTCAACCGCCTTACCCCCGAAGAACTCGACTGCGTCGAGCTTTACAGCTGTTTTCCCTGCGTGCCGAAGATGGCGCGCCGGATCCTTGACTGGCCTCTTGACCGCCCGCACAGTGTCTATGGCGGGCTGACATTCGGTGGCGGGCCGATCGGCAACTGCATGATGCATGCGATTGCCGCGATGGTGATGCGGCTACGCGGCGGTGAGAAGCACGGCCTGATCGTCGCCAATGGCGGCTACATGACCTACTTCCATTCTATCGTTCTGAGCGGCGGCGTGCAGTCTATTGGTGCCGTACGCCAAAGCTGCGACGTGCAGAATGCCGCCGACATTCTGCGTGGCGGTGCTCCCCCGCTGCTCGACTACTATGAGGGCCCGGCTTTGGTCGAGACCTTTATGCTCCCGATCGCGCGCGCCGGTGATCCTAAGGACGCGACGATCGTCGCCCGGACGCCATCGGGCGGGCGTGTGCTCGCTCAACTGCCTCGGGAAGAGCGGGGACTCCTCGATCAGGTGACGAACGGCAGCCTTGAGCTTGTCGGTCAGACCGGCCTCATCAAAGCTGCCGGCAGTGAGTTGCTGCGGTGGTCGATCTGAACCCTGGCGCGGTGTGGCCGCGCAGCTCCACCGGGCACGGCATAAGCCTCCGGCATCACGGTCGCCGAGGCCGCCATCGATTTGCTTGGCGTCGTGGCAACGCTCGGTGAGGAGTGCCTGGGCGTTCCGGCTCATGGACTGAACGAACAATTGCTTCGTCAGTCGATCATGATCAGCGGAGGTACAAATGAAATCCAGCGGAACGTCATCGCCCCCAAAGGGCGTCGGACATTCCGACGAGATAATCGCTTCACAGATTCGACGGGAAGGATGGCAATGGATGAGGAAACCGCGGGAACTGCGTTCGATATTCCCCGAGGTGAACTTCGCGAAGAGCGGCCGTTGCGAGCAAGCGTCTCCGAGTTCGCGGCTATCGAGTGCGGCGCCCTCATCGATCGGAACGAGCATGGATCTGCGCAAGCCGCTGATGGGAAGCCAGAATTGTGAAATCTCTGGGGTCATCTCGGACATCGAGGATGCGGTAGCCAATTTCGCAGCGTGGATGGAGCCGAAACACATCGAGCCCTCTCCTCAGTTCGCCGGCAACGGGACGATGATCCAGTACGGGCCGCGCGGGGTGGTCTTGTTGCAGGGGCCATGGAACTTCCCCGTTCGCTTTGGTCTTCGCGCCGCTGGTGCCGATCATCGCGGCCGGCAACCCTCAAGTGGGCTGTCGCAGGGGATGTTGTAGCCCATCCCGGATACCTCTGGGCCGATGAGTTTGGACAGTATCTGCAGGGCTGCCTTGATGGTCACCAAAGGGCCAGTTGGATCGGGGGCTTGCGCCAATATCGATGGCGATGATCGTAGCGCTCGTCGCTTTGATACGCGACCGCACCGCATAGGCCCGAGCACCGCGGAATGCCCGCTCAACGACATCCCGAGGCGAGCTGGTTTAGGGACAGCCGTGGCCGGTCAGGCCAGCCTCATGAAGGTCGATTTGGTCTCGAGGAACGCCTCGATCCCCTCAGTACCCATCTCCCGTCCGAGGCCCGACTTTCCGAACCCGCCGAAGGGAAGGCTTGGATGGAGAACCCCGTAGCAGTTGACCCACACGTTACCCGCTCGAATGCTGCGCGCAGCGTTGTGCGCTTTGGAGAGATCCCGCGTGAATATGCCGGCACCCAGGCCATAGTCGGTGTCGTTCGCATAGCCGATGACCTCGTCGAATTCATCGAAGGGTGTCGCGACAAGAACAGGCCCGAAAATTTCTTCACGGACGGCCCTGGCGCTCGACCCGAGATTGGCCAGAATGGTGGGCTCCATAAAATAGCCGTTCCCATCCAGAGGCGACCCGCCGCAGACGAGTTCGCCGCCATCAGAGAGACCGCTGGCGACATAGTCCAGCACCCGATCGCGTTGCTGCGCGGAAATAAGCGGTCCGATCAGGTTCTGTGGCACGAGACCGCTCCCCACATTCAGCGACGCCGTGAATTCCGCAATGCCGGCCAGTACCTTGTCATAGGATGCGCGCTGGACGAACAATCTGGAGCCGGCGAAGCAGACCTGACCTGTATTTCCATAGATGGCCATCGCCGCCGCCGGTATTGCGGTCTCCAGATCGGCGTCGTCGAAAACGATGCAGGGCGATTTTCCGCCAAGCTCGAGCGTGATGCGCTTTAGGTCGCGAACCGCGTCGGCTCCAATCCGGCGGCCCGTCTCCGTCGACCCGGTAAAGGACACCTTGTTCACAAGGGGATGGCGTACCAACGTCGATCCGGTAGGCGTTCCGTAGCCAGTGACGATGTTCAGCGCGCCGTTGGGCAGACCCGCTTCCTGGGCCAGCTGGCCAAGCCGGATCGCGGTCACCGGGGTCAGCTCGGCGGGCTTGATGACGCAGGTGCACCCGGCCGCGAGCGCAGGGCCGGTTTTCAAAACAAAAGAACCCGTCGGACCATTCCATGGAATGACCAGGGCACAAACCCCCACCGGCTCCTTGCCGCTGAAGGCATGATAAGTTTCGCCGCCTTTGGAAACGGAATCTGACACGTTGGTCCCATGAATGGAGAGGGCGCTGCCCGCGAAATGCCTGAGCCAAGCGACTGACGAGTTAATCATCCAGTCCGCAAATGCCCCCGGCATGCCGTTGGTTCTCACTTCGAGATAGGAAAGCTCCGCCGCATTGGCCTCAACAAGATCCGCCCATCGCCACAGGATGGTGGAGCGCCCTTCGGCGCCGAGCTGGCGCCATTCGGCTGAATGGAGTGTTCGATGCGCCGCTTCTACCGCGACGTTCACATCCGATTCGGTTGCGGCAGGGCAGCGGGCGATGACCTCGCCAGTTGCCGGGTCGGTAACATCGATCGTTGCGCCGTCGAATGCAGGCCGCCACTCGCCATCGATGAGCATCACCGGATCCGCGTTCAGCATCGCGTCGTAATGACCTCCAAGCATGATCCCTCCAGTCTCGATATTCTCACCTGCGACCATATAACCCCGAATCAAGTTTGACAAACGGTTGGTAGACTAGATACGAAATATGCGAAACCAGCTGACCCTCGTGGAGGCGTGAAGGGGCCGATGCCAAAGGAACGAGGACTTGCCTGAACGGACTTTTCAGATGCTTTCAGGGACGCCGATCGTCTTCGCCGTTCTGGTCGCGGCGCCCCCTCGTGCCCAAAGCAGCGTACCCGCTGAAGCGTCGCCGCAACCCGCGTGGCTGGCCACCGTTGGGGATATCATCGTCACCACCAATAAGCGCCAGCAGTCCGTCAATGCGGTCGGCATGTCGATTACGGCCGCTTCTTCGGACCAACTCGCGGCACGAGGTATATTGAACGTCACCAACCTTCCGAAGCTCGTGCCGGGATTGACGGTTCAGCAGAGCGCGTTCAATTCCACCTCCTATACGTTACGCGGCATCGGGTTCTTCAACAGCGAACTCGCATCGCCGCCGGCCGTCAGCATTTATGTCGACGAGGTTCCCGTCTCCTTTCCATCCATGACCCGGTTTGTCGCGATCGATCTGGAGCGGGTCGAAGTGCTCAAGGGCCCGCAAGGGACCTTGTACGGTCAGAATTCCACGGGCGGCGCCGTGAACTATATCGCGGCCAAGCCCACCAGCACGCTAACGGGGGAAGCGGACGTAAGCTACGGCCGCTTCAACACCGTGGATTTTGCCCGCTTCATCAGTGGTCCGTTGGCCGACGGTGTCAAAGCTCGTCTTGCGGTAAAGATAATGATCGCAGACGCAGCCTTTCCTATCGCTTTTAGACGATCCGAGAGAGATATTCATGTTATATGCCTCTGAGTCCAAATCCGTCGATGTCGTGATCGTTGGCGCCGGCTTTGCCGGCCTCCATATGCTCTGGAAGGTTCGTCAGATCGGCCTAACCGGGCGGATCATCGAAGCCGAAGCCGACACAGGAGGGTGCTGGTACGCCAACCGCTACCCAGGTGCCCGCTGCGACGTTGAATCGGTGACCTACTCCTACAGCTTCTCAGACGAGGTGGAGCGGGAATGGCAATGGAGCGAACGCTACCCGCCTCAGGCTGAGATCCAGCGCTACCTGGCCTTCGTCGCGGACCGACTGGATCTGCGGAGGGATATCGAATTTTCGGCACGAGTCGAACGGGCGCTTTTCGACGCTGCCACCGGCCGTTGGACGGTCATTTGCGCGAACGGGTCCGTCTACTCCACTCACATCCTCATCCTCGCGGCGGGGCCGCTGACGATCCCGAAGATGCCGGATATCCCGGGCGCAGGGAGCTTCAAAGGCCAAAGCTATCACACGGCGAGATGGCCCCGCGAAGGCGCGAACCTGGCGGGCAAACGGGTCGGACTCATCGGCACCGGCTCGTCCGGCACGCAACTCATTCCTGCCGTTGCAGACCTGGTCGAGAAGCTATCCGTCTTCATACGTACGCCGAACTATGTCCTCCCGGCTCGTAATCGGGAACTGACAACGGCGGACCGCGCATATTGGGAGTCCCACAAGGCCGAATTGAAGGCGAAGGCACGACGAATGGAGGTAGCGGGTGGCGGCGACGTCCTGAGCTTCGAAAGCTTACGCGACATTCGGGCGCTAGACATCGCTACATTGGCCGAAGAAGAACGTCAGGAGGTTATGGAGACATGCTGGCAAGCTGGAGGGCCTGCGCCGCTCATCTTTGCCTTTGCCAATGTCTACACGGATCCGGCCGTCAACGAGATCGTCAGCCGCTTCATTATCAGCAAGATAGCCGACACGATCACCGATCCCGTCCTGCTCGAAACGCTCACGCCGACAGGCTACCCGTTCCTAGCAAAGCGCCCCTGCGTTGCCGACGGCTATTACGAGTCGTTTCTGAAGGCGAGCGTCGAAGCAATCAACGTCAGGGCCAATCCAATCGTCCGGATCGTGCCCAACGGTATCGAACTTCGCGACGGGCACGTCGTTCCGCTGGATGTAATCGTCTACGCGTCGGGCTTCGACGCCATGACCGGTTCCCTGTTCGCGATCGATATTCGCGGCCGTGACGGCGTGAGATTGGCTGATACCTGGCAGGCAGGTCCGCTAACCTATCTCGGGGTGGCCGTGCATGACTTTCCGAACATGTTCATACTCGGGGGGCCTGGGAGCCCATCCGTGATCACGAATGTGGTGCCGACTAACGAGTTTCAGGTTGATTTCCTTGGTGACCTCATCGCGCAAACTTACCTGCGCGGCGTGGACCTCGTGGAGGCCGACGCCGACGCTCAGGCGCGGTGGGTGCAGCATTGCCAGGACTGCGCCGCGCAAACGCTATTTGATCGTGCGGACAGCTGGTACATCGGGGCTAACGTTCCCGGCAAGCCGCGCGTCGTGCTACCATATACGGGTGGAACTATTGCCTATCAGGCGGCCTGCGCTGCCTCGGCCGAAAAGGGGTTCGAGGGTTTCGTGCGCAGCGATGCGGCAGCGATGTCTGGCTGACGCCCGTGATACTTGCGTTCGGCCAGGCATTCTGGAGGGGGGTATTGCTCGCCATCGTTATCTGCTTTGCAAAACACCCATCGGTTTGCCGCTATGTTGCTTCGAGGCGCGGTGATGCTTCGAAGGCTCCTGCTTAAGGTCTGAAGGTGCAGGGCGGGGCAGCTTCGAGAGCGCGGAAGCTTGCGGTCACCGCGAAGGATGGCCTGAGGCTTGTCGGCGAGGTCTATGGCGAGCAGGGGATGGCTATAAGCTGGCATGGGCGGGCCAGTAGTAGCGGTATCGATCCTGGCGATCACATGGAGAGGTGAACATGGGGTGCTGGCACCGATATGAACACCGCAACTTTTATAGGCTGAGCTCAAACTTGCAGAATCGTCGCACCTCTGGTCCTCTGAGGCTGTGTGCAACAACTACCAATTCTACCTTGAGTACGAAGCCTATTGCCGGCTGATGCAGGAGATCGAGCTCGGTATTCCAACCCAGCAAAGCGAGCTGGACATGCCCCCGGCCGCAGACGTGCGGATCAACGATGTCGCGCCCGTGATGCGCACCAAGGGCAATGTCGTTGAGCTGGTTCAGATGCAGTGGAGTTTCCCTGCTTCACGGGCGGGCGCCAGGCCCGTGTTCAATTTCCGTGGCGAAGGCCGCAAGTTCCAGAAGGACGATCGCGTCGTCATCCCGGCTTCCGGCTTCTACGAGTTCACCGGCGCCAAGAGCCCGAAGAACAAATGGCTGTTCACCCTCAACGATGCGCCGATGATGGGCATTGCGGGCATCTGGCGCTCGATCGGCGGCAAGGAGATGTTCACGATGCTGACGGTCGATCCTGGGCCCGATCTTGAGGGTTTCCACGATCGCCAGGTGGTCGTGCTGCCGCCGCGCGATTGGGCGACCTGGCTCTATGCCGATGCCCCCGAGAAGGATCTGATCAAGCCGCTCCCGGCCGGAACGCTGAGCGTGACGCTCTACCGACGCGGCAAGGATGAACCCGAGCCCGAGCTGCTGGCGAAAGCGTCAGCCTAGAATCAGCTTGACCGACTCGCCCGCGATGTTCTCTACTTGTTCTCATTGGAGTGCAGGAGTTGCGTCATGGGTATCGCGGAGATGTTCAACCTAGAAAAGCCGGCCGCTGGCCTCGCGTTCGACGAGTGGACCGATGACGAGATCGTCGACTGGATACGTGATTCTGTGGATCTAGCCGACGGCAACGACCCAACGTTCGAGGCCGTCCGTGCCGAGATGAATCGGCGAGGCCTCAAGCTTTACTGAGGCCAGCATGCACCGCGTGAGCCGCGACCGGCTGTTCCACCGCATCATTGCCGACATCAAATTCGATCGCCGGATGCCGAGCAGCCTCCCCAACGATCAGATCTACCAGATTGCCGAGCGCTTCACGGAGTTGGTTTGCACGGGATCGGTCATGGTCGTTGAGGCCAGCATCCCTCATTTCGGCGCGGGCGCGGCCGGCAAGTTCGGCAAGGATGAGCCCTGGCCCGAATGGGTGAGCCGCGAGGATTTGGCCTTGGAAGGATTGATTGAGGCGGGAGGCCCCGACGCGACCTCCCCGCCCGAGGGCTGACGGTGCATGACAGGTCCGCCGGCGAATTAGCAGCGGCCGGGTTTACAGATGATGATGGCGACCTTCAGCGGAGAGCCATTTAAGCGTACTCAACCATGCCCGTGTGCGGATGCTTAAACCCTTCGCGCTAGGTGGGCTTTGCAGCGCTGTTCCCAGCACCTTTCAGGCGCTGTTGTTCCTCCCGTTCATCGGGTCGCGGGCGCCGAGCTTAGGTTCGGCGCCCCTTTTCTTCGTCATCAGAAATGGTGTTCCTACGGAGCCGATCGAGCCGCCGGGCAATCGCCTTCCACGTGGCGATGCCCTGTTCGTCCCCGGCAGCTGCTAGAGCGCCGATGCGCTCGGCAACGAAGCGCGGGGCCTCCTCGCCGTGCTGGCATTCAACCTGCAGGGCGCAGGCCCAAAGCTCGCGATCATCTGGCATGATGGTAAGGCGGACCGTAGATGAGTTCGATCCGCCGATGCAACATGATCAGTTCAGGGGCACTTCGTAAATTGACCCTTCTTCGGACCCGAACCGATGTGGCACTTGCCCTTGGCGTCTTTGGTGATGTTAGCGGCACCCGCAGTGCTCTTGGCTGCCGCAGGCGGGCATTTGGTGAATTTGCCCTTTGCATCCTTGCACGGTGCGGCATTGGCAGCTCCACTGATGAGCAGCGACGCCGCGGCGATCAGGGCAAGTGATTTCATGACATGTCTCCTATTGGCGACTCAGGGCGAGCCTCACATAATTTAGCGCCAGAAATGCGGGGAGGCACGGCATGGCGGCTGGCGTGGCTCTTTCATATGCGGGAGCTGGATGGCCGAACGGATGTGGGTGCGAGTGAAACCTACCTCAACACGGGGACCTGAAATGCGAAAGATCGTGACATCGGCGTTTGCGTTCCTGATGGCAGGCAATGCTCAAGCTGCGTGTCAGTGAAAATTTGATTGTACCGGCGGACAGTGCCGGCAAATTCCCTTGTGAGATTCCCCTAACTCGGTGGTACCGATCCGTCCGCTCCAAACAGCACTGATCGCACCTCCGTCCATCAATGCGTATCTCGAGAAGAACGCAATGACTCAGGGACTCTGACGGATCGCTCTGACTGTGCCGTGTTTGCCGTCAAGCGATCGAATTATGTTCAGGGTGGTCCATGCAAATCCGCCATGGGCTGCCATTGTCGGATAGGTTGCGACCTGCGATGTCCGCCAATGTCGAGGTGGCATGGATCGACGCCCAACCCGTGGGGGTGAATGTTTCTTCGGTAAACACCTTCGGTGACAGTAAAGGATTGGTCAGTGCGTGCGAGAAGGCGTCTGCGGCGACCATTCGGCCCATCAGTGGCGGTACCGCTGACCGCTCGGCCGCATCTTCGGCGAAAAGGCCGACAAAGAATTCCAACTGGTCCACGTCTTCATACAGATTGCTTAACGCTTCAACGACGTCCCGCTCCGCGCTGATCTGTTCGAACCGCGTCACGCGCGGATATTTCATCACCTCGCGATAATCATTGTAACTGGCAAGCTGATTGGTGCGGCCTTGCTTCACGCTCGCGGCCTCTACCTGCCGCAGCATAGCGGCGGTATTGAACAGACCGATGGCCCAGACGTCGGACGTGCTCGCCGCGTCCAGCGCTGCGCCCAGTCCGTCGCGAAGCATGCGTTCATTGCTAAATCGTGCGTCGGCCATGGGGAAGTCCGCGCCACGCCAACGGGCAATTTCGGGTACCAGGCTGTGCCAGCGGTACAGCAGATTGAATTCGACCGGGATCCAATTCTCCCTGTTCCAGACGGCCTTGTAACAGGAGGTGGGGTCTGCAAGCAATTTGAACCAATAGGGTGATATGTGGTTGATATATTCTTCGACGACAACCTTGATCAGTTGCACGACATTCACCGCGCGGGCCGTCTGGAACAGGCGCTCGTCATCAAATGTCGGGTTGGCCTCGCCAATCGAAGCGCAAAGCCGATTATGTTCGCGCAGGAAAAGCGTGTTGACGGCCGCTGTAAATATGGTGGCGTTGGCGCGCTCTCCGCCGAAGGCGAAGAGCGTCTCCTTGCGGTCTAGCGGCAAATTGTCGGGCAGCTTCATCGGATTGGGAACGGCGGTAAATCGCGGATCGCGGGTTCCGTCGCCGCGGAACAGTCGAGGTGCCCATTCCTCATCTCCGACCACATCGGAAAGCAAACGGCCGCGCCGGCCGGGTGCTTGGCTGTGTTCGCGAAGTTGGCTCTCGACTTCGACGTTCAATCCGTAGAGCTGGGAGAGGTCGATTTGATGATTGCAGGTCGTCCGGCGACTGTCAGTCGCGTTCGTCATAAGGAACCCATCGGTGAACCATTGGGCGAAACTCGGAAACAGGAGCGTCGAGCGATGCGACAATCGCGGTCCGGACGGTCGTGTCACATATAGCCGCTCGAGTGCTTCCAACGGCGGTAAACCCCGAAGGTCGTGTGCGGGCAGGTAGCGGGCGAAGTAGGTCCTATCGGTGAGCGAGGACCAGGATGGATAGTTGGCCTTGGTCGTCAGTCGCAGCGGCCGGCTCGGCGCTTTCAGCACGGCGTTCGACACCACCAGGCGGTTTACGATCCGTGCAAGCCATGGCCAGCTATTGATGAACTTCCAGATCGGGCGGCCGTGCGTAAGCACAAACGCTTCAAATTTGTTTCTGAGGCCGTCCCGGCTGCGATCGCGCATGCCGAGGTTCGAACTTTCACGCATTTTGGGGCTCATGGCTCAACCCGACCACGAAGCGCTCGGCGAATGGACCGCCCAGATCGTCCACCTTGCTGCCACCATTTTCGAGCAAGTGAACGCCCGGCAACCGCATGATCTGTCGTACCGTCTCTGGGATCAAGGCATAGCCGACATACTGCCCAAGGCAGACGTGCTGGCCGAAGCCCATATGAAGGTAGGATAGGCGCTTGCGGGCCTTGAATTCGTCGGGGTCGGGGAACAGCGCTGCGTCGAACATTGCCGAGCCTATCCCTGCGGCAACAACACGCCCGGCGGGCACAGTAACCGCGTGATCGCCCCCGGGTGCCAGCCTGGTTTCCTCAGACGCGATGCGGAGGACGAACGTTGTCATGGGATTGAAGCGCAGAGCTTCCCAAACGATCCAGTCGAACGCATCGGTATCGTCAAGTGCGGCGGCCTCGACCGCCTGCGCCCTGACGTCCGGCCGAAGAAGGATTTGCTCGGTCGCATTTACGATGGCCTGCGATGTGGTCTCAATTGCCCCAACAAGCAGCCCGGCGATGTTGCTCACGACCCGCTCGGCGTCGAAACCGGCCAGGCCAGAGCCGGCAAGTTTCAGAAGCCGCGTAACAGGGTCATCGCCGGCCGCTTGGGCCCAGGGTTGCCGCTGCGAAAGGAAATCCCGTATCCACGCCCGCATTTCGGTACCTGCCGCGAAGTTCGCCGCAACCACGGTGGGATCGGATGTGAGGTTATGAAACATGTCCGCCTGGGTCGCTCGGGACCAGCGCAACATGCTCGCGTCATCGGGCCCCTGAAATCCGAAACTTTGTTGCACGACGCGCAGCGGCATGAGGCGCGAGACGGAGCTGACAACGTCAATCGTCTCGCTCTCCGAAGCCAGAGCCTCGGCCGCAAGTCGTCCGACCAAGCTTCTGATTGCCGGCAGATCATCCCAGCGTAGGAGGGCGCGCATGAGCGACTTGTCGTGCCAATTCAGCTCGGAATCATCGCGCGCGAGCATGAACGGCCCAACTGACTGATCCATATGCGGCCGGTAGGTTACCTGGAAGTCAGAAGGACGCGACAAAGTGTCCATCACGTCAGTCCAACGCGAGACGACCGTGAACAAGGGAAGATCCAGTACCGGGCACTTCTCGCGCAGTTCAGCGAACAGACTGCGCCAGTCCGCCCGAAGATGACCAAGAAACAGCCCCATTCGCTCTTGGGCCCTCTCTGGCGGCAGCGAAACAAGTTCTTCAAGAAACGCCATCGGGGTCTCCTTAAGGTGCGGTGACGTATCGATCGCGATAGACCGAGGTTAGAGCAGGGCAGGGCCGTTCTGTTGCTGAGCTATGCCTTCAATCCCGATTCTAGAAGACGGGCTTCGTCGGAGGATTGCGGGGATCTTGCGGCTCGATGCTCACTTCGTAATCTAAGGGCCGGCTCGTGATCACCTTGAACCGTCCGTTCTCAATGCGGACTGAATAGAGCCCCGCTCCAACACCCCTTGGCGGGACGCAGGCCGCAACCTCGCCTACGCGACGGTTGTGGGTGTCCACCGTCCTGAAGATGCTGTGAGCATAATCGATGTTGTCCTTGGTCATGCGAGCGGTACCGATGGCCGGTCCAAAGCCCGCGTCCATGTCCTTCACGCAAACACCGTGGTTGCCGACCTTTTTCGAGGTGACATCCTGGTAATGGCATGAGCCGTCGGGGGACTTCGACCACATTTTATGAGCATACTGGAACACCCCGGCCTCATATTTGATGAATGCCAGCGCAAGACATTGATAATGCGTGGTACCGTTCATGGTCCGACGGTCGACGTTTTTGACCTCGCCATAATAAACCGGATCACCACTCTCCTGGGACCAGAAGTGAAGTTTAGAAGCAATCTCGTTAGGGTCGGTTATTGTTTGCGCATGGACCACAGACGCGAAGATTGGAGCCAGTAAGAATGGCAAAACCACCTTCCACATAAATTATCCCCGAACTTGATTCGTCTCAAACTTTCTCACGACAACGTACATATTGCAAGAACTGATCTAGCTATGTATTGCGGAACACCGAGTTATTTAATAAACGCAACAATGCGCAGCCGGGTTGATCTATCAAGTAATGATCCGCCAGATGCGATCACAGCGCTACCTCGATGAGCATGATCCAACGTCGCGCCGGTATATCCTTCATGCCGTATCTCCTCCCGAGATTCGAAGTCTCAGGGCGCAACCATTTCGATTTGTCACAGTAGTCCTTGTCATGGTTGAAAAATGTCAATGCACGCGCCGCGCCGTGGCCTGCTCGTTATCCACAACCGCCTGAGCGCGTCTCTCTGGAGTAGTGCAAACCACGTCTCCCAGACGAGCGTCACGCCAGACAAAACCCTGAACACAGGTATTTGGACCATAGGGTCCGCTGGGATCGCGCCGCGATTCTGCCTTGCCGTTATCGTCGGCTGCCTGCGCGCGCGTTTCCGGAGTTACGCAAACGTGATCGCCCGGAAAAGCTTCGCGCCAAACATAGCCTTGAACACACTGCTCAAAGTTGAATGCCGGCTTTGATATGATTGCCAATGGCCTCTTTGGGATCGTTGTCAGGACCGGGCTCACCATGATCGGCGCGGGACGTCTCGACGACGGTTCATCTTCTGCGGGACGTGCCGCGCTCATATCCGGTGCTATCGAGAGGCCGGATGTACTAACGCCAATACCCGGCTCGGAAGATGGCGGAGGCGGCGGGGCCGGCTGCGAGCATCGTTGCATCCACCTTGTTATTTCACTATTTTTTTGAGGACTAACAAAATAGTTGACCCGTAATTGTTGAAATGGAACGGAATTGGAGGGCTGGTGCGGATGAAGCATGCATTCCGCCAGCGCTACCATGAATGCCGCGCTGAAGCGCGGGCCGTTGGTACGCAGATAATCGCGCGCCAAATCTCGTGCCTCCAGATAGTGGCCCGTATTGAGGAGTTGATACGCCCGATTTAGATCCTGCTCGGACGTAGCATATGATGGACTGGGTAACATCGCGATCGCAACGCTTCCCAATATCATGAAGGGTGCATTTTTCATTGAGATACTTTCTGCTGTGCGGGTTTAGGCGGAGAATCTGCATCGTTGGCGGGATTCATTGCATCAAGCGGCAAAGGCAGTGCCGTATCCGTGTCCGTCTCCGATCGTCCAAAATAGACGGCGCCGTCGTGCACGTCGGTCGTCACTGGCGTGATGAGCGTAACCCCCATTAAAATGGCACCAAGGACGGTGAGAATGATACCGGGCGACGCACTCTTGATACTGAGCGACACGGCATTGGCACTCCCCGTGATCTCGCTTTCGGGCGCACTGAGTTTTCCCAGGACGAATGCCGCGCCCACCATGGATAGAATCATTCCGGTCAAGAAGCCCATGAACCGGGTCCACAGCCGCAAAGAAAGCGTACTGCTGGCCTGCCGGTATCGTCGTGCAATGATCTCGCGCTCCAGTGCAAAGTCCGCCTCCACATGAGCCAACTCTACTTGGTCCCGCCAATTGTTTGGCTCGAGACCTACTTTCGTCCAAGGAATTGCAATTTGTGATGGAGGTGGTTCCTGAAGTGCCTGTTCAATCGCAGAAAAACGGGTGAGCATGACCACTGCAAAGAAGACTGCAGTAAAAACGACCGCGCTTGCCATCAGCGGGGCCATCCGATTCTGCCAGCGCTGCTCTCTCGACTGCATTGATGCCTCATGTCCTGTCCGAAAACGCGTCAAGTCGCGTGGTACTGCGAGGATCTATCATTTCACCAATAGAGCATTTCGCCCGCGTAAAAGGTGGTTTAGGTTTTGTGGTAGCTAAGGAGCTATCTCAATTTATTTTCACGGGTGCGGCGATCGCGCTACTCAATGTTTCGGTACCGGCAAAGAGACAGGCCGCTGTTCTGAATTCGGCTCTCTCGATTACGCCTCGGAACGTGCCGTCCGGTTGTACTTTCCCATGAGCGACTTGGTGGGGTAGAAGGAAAAACCCTCCTTTTTTGGGCGAAGATGTCACCCCCGCAAACATGATGCTGATGGATTTGAGATCGAATTTGATATTCTTAGGCAGGCTTAGCGATCCCGACAAAATAACCGAAGATCCTGCACGCTTCGCTTCGCATGTGATGTTCGTTTTGACAACCGCATGTCCTTCAACGAGTACCCCACCCAATTCCCTGTATTCCGGATGCTTGTCGCTCGGGTTTTTGTCGTTCGTCAGGAGCCTGAAACTGGACGCGAAAACCTTCACGGAGGCGACTTTGCCGGCGGGCATCGACGTCACTGGCGTGATCGTCACCGGCACCTTCCGGATTTCGTCCGGCAACAACTCGATGCCCAACTGACCGCCATTCACATTTACCGTCCACCCAGGGGGAACCTTGCTGTAGTCAAATCCCAGATAAAAATATTTCTTAGCGATCTTCGAATCGTTGTGAAGGTTGATGATGGTGGTGTTGGGAGCACCCCCGGATGGCGTACCCGGTCCTGCGGCCGCCTGAAAATATTCGACATTTTCCTGCTGTCCATCACCATCCTGATTGCCGAAAATGGTTTCGTTTCCGAGGTGATCGATGCGGACACGCAGACAGCTGTGAAAATAAAAAATGCCGGCGGTAATCTGTGCTGGTGTCAACGTGGCATTCGGCGTCCAATCTATATACACGTCGGCGGAGCCGCCACCGGGGATCGAGGCCAAGCTAGGGAAGCTCGTGGAGTCGACATGGCCAATTTCTACAAATCCATTGGAGCCGTTTATGCCGACGCCAAGCGGATCGGTCACATCAAAATGTACGACAACATTCGACGCGGTCGCGAGCCCGTAGTTGCGGACGCGCGCATAGATGCGGTTGGTTAATCCGATAGCCGGATCGTCGCCATTGCCCTTGGGGACGGTACCACCCATCAGATCGGACCAGCTGCCGTAGCGGAAGGTTCCGTAATTGTTCACCGGGCTATCCACCCAGATATCTGTGGTCTCGTAGCTGTTGGATGGCGGTGAGCGCCAGGAATTGATGCCGACATCGGCTTTATTGACCTGGTCAGCGTAACGGACAGCGACATTGTAATTGTCGTCATCGAACTTTTTCGTGACCGCGATCGTGATGCCGTCGCTTGAATCTGTAAATAGATCGCCTTCGTGCCAAAGTTTGTCGCGGTCGCCTCCCTTGCCCTGAAGCACCACCTGGGGGTCCCCACTCGGGTCTACACGTTCGATGAGCACCCCTTCGTCGGGTATCCCGTTCGGAGAAAATCCGTCGTTGAGGTCGTCGCCCAAGGTGCGTCTGCGTACGCTGACCAGATAATAGGCGCTGCCACCTGATCCCAAAGACGCCTTTACCGCCTGGATGTTGGGGCGAGACGCGGGATCATATTCTTCGGCGTAGATGGGAACTTGACGTCCGCCAGTGGCGGGAGTGACCAGCTGATATTTAGCATCGGGCATCCAGCCGAATGCAACGGACGATTGCTTTTCGAATACCCCGGTCTGACCCGGATAATTGGCATCCATTTGCTCGAAGTTGCTGTTGTAGTTGCTGGGGTGGGCAGGGCCTCCGGCCTGGAATGCGTGCCCAAGCTCGTGAGCCCAGCGTCCCCACACTTCAACATCGGTCGAACCCGGATTTTCGCTGAAAATCGCGCATCCCACGAGCGGGGTGCTGGTCGAACCTGGACCCATAGGAACGTTGCACCGATTGCCCTGGCCTCTATGAAATTGAGCGGTGCTCGTCTCGGCCATGACGACCATGACTGCATCCACATTGGTCCAGTCGAGCCCGCTTGAATTGGCGATGGCGTCGTTCAAGACCTTCATATATTTCCCGCCATCGGAGGTGTCCCCATTCGGGTGGTCATCGATGTAATCTGAGCGGTTCCCAGGTAACTGGATCAGCGTTGAATTGATTTCTGCATTAATGGAAATTTGCCCGTAGGAGCTGTGCTGGCCCCAGAGCGCGTTGATGTTAGAGAAGAAGGTTGAGACCTGCGCCTGGGTGTAACGGGAGGTATTGGTATAGTCGTGAAAATACACCCGTAGAACCACGACCTTTTTGGCGCCCGACACAAGCGCGGCCTGAGTCGCGGCAGGGAATAATAACAAACTCAGAAATGCAAAAACGGCCCACGAGATTGCTGGCACCCACCTTGACGACATGGATGGCCTCCTGTGATGAAGTCCACTTATCGCTATCGTCCACCGGCGACTTATAGTTCCGGAGGTGGTGCACGATTGCGTTTGCCTACACCAATCTCAAGCATTGAGCGAGGCCTTTTTTGTAAGAAGTCAATCAAAACTAGGAAGGTGCATCGCCCGCTGAGGATCTGGTATTAAAGGGATTGATCGAGGCGGGTGACCCGAAGCGACCTCCCTGTAACTTCACGGCTCGCGTTCCTGGGAACCTCGGATAGCTGCTGACCTCGTCCCTATCCCAAATAGATGAAAAAATTTCCCACATCTTCAGTTGACAGAATCGCCGCCTGATGAAAAGCTAATTGGTGGACGAGTGTTAAGTCACGTTGAGAAATAACTGGCATCTGTGTCAGTTATCATAGGGATGTATCTCGGCGGTGTCGTTTTCACATTTGTACGTTTTCACGCAACCAACTGAATAATAATTAATAAGCCGGTCGCTAGATAGATCAGCCGCGGGGGCGCTATGCGACGTGCGCTACGACTATTTTGCTATGCGCCGATTACACTTTGTACCGCGCCCGCGCATGCCTGGGGAGATGACGGACATAAAGTCATCGGCTTAATCGCCTACCACTTCCTGTCACCCGAGGCCAAATCGAAGGTCGATGATCTGCTGAGTGGGCCTGCGCTTCCCGGGCATCCAGACGATAAGGCTGACGTGCCCAGCAATATCGCCGACCGGGCGACGTGGGCTGACAAATACCGCGACTCCGATCGCGGCCCTGGAGAAGCTCATATCCGCTATTCGCAGACCCACAACTGGCACTTTGTCGATATGGAGCTTGACCAACCAGACCTAGACGCGGCCTGTCACGAGCACCCAGCCCCGAGTGCCGATCCCATGACCGGCGATCCCAACAACTGCGTGGTCGATAAGATCAAGCAATTTATCGGCGTTTTGAAAGATGCCCAAGCCAGTCGGGAAAGCAAAACGGTTGCGCTTGAGTTTCTGCTTCATTTCGTTGGCGATGTTCATCAGCCGCTCCATGCCGCCGATCGTCATGACCGCGGCGGAAACCAAGTGAAAGTCAGGTACAGCTACCAGCAGGGTCAAAAGCGCCGATCCAGGACCACCAATCTCCATTCCTATTGGGATTCCGTGACAGTAGGTCGCCTTGGTAGCTCTCCCGAATCTATCGCCAATATGGTGATTTCCGATGTTCCCGCTGTTCCGACCGGGGTTTGGCAAGACACCGCTCCCGAAGCCTGGGCCCGCTCTTCCTTCGATGTGGCCCAACGCGTGGCGTATAATTTGCCTGCAAGCAGCTCCGGAACCGTGACCCTCACATCCGGCTATGCGACCCGCGCTACCGGTGCCGCACGCAAGCAGCTTGCGCTCGCTGGCTACCGTTTGGCCAACCTTTTGAACGGCTCGTTGCAGTGAGGCCAGTTATAACCCAGTGCGATTACGTCATAGTCCGGCATATTTTTCACGAAATGCTGAAAATCGCGACGGCGTTTCGTGGCGGTAGCCACGTCAACCCATCGACGAGAACAGCGACACCCCGAGGATTAGGGCCGCGTGCGGCCGGGGGCGAAAGCGGATATTTGAGGTCCTCCAGGAACTTAGCAAAGATGATAAAATTTGCTCCTATAGGGGCCTGTATCTTGTTACTGGCGTGTGCACATCCGCGACCGCCCTTGCAGAGTTCGGTTGCAATACCAGCGATTATGATTAAGGCCACCAGCCACGGCTTTTCGTCGCCTGGGGACACGAAAGCATCATCTTTCACGCAGCAGGCGATGATCAGACCCGCATCGGCTGATCGGTCCCAGGCGTGTGCCCTTCCGCAGCTCGCTGCTGCCCCCCGTCAGTCGGAAAGCGTCGGTCATTATCTCGTCCTCTCGGGCGGTAGCTTGCATGGCGCATTCGGGGCCGGCTTTTTCCTGGGCTTGCAAGAAGGCGGTATCCTTCCCGCCGAGCCTGATGTCGTCACGGGCGTGAGCACTGGCTCGTTGCAAGCGACGTTTCTGTTTCTGGCTCGCCAGCAGGCTCCGCAAGACCGCGATTATAGCTGGCAAGGCGGTCTAGCTACCCAGGGAGGCGGCTCGTTGCCCGCCATTAGAGGGGGACGAAGCAATGTTGAGGACCTCGCTCTTGCTTATTCGATCCGAAAGGAGGGTGAAATTCTAAAGCCGGTGCCGCTGGGAGGCATCGGAATGCTGATACAAGGGACCAAAGGAAGCCTTGCGCCGCTTCGACGGCGGTTGCTTGGCCTGATCAGCCCGGAGACGATCCGAGAAGTGGCGACGGAAGCATGCCGCGGCCGAAAATTATTCGTGGGAGTTACGAATGTCGATGACGGCCAGGGTTATGCCCTCGATCTGACAGCGCTGGCGCTGCGCGCTTATGATGGCAACGCCACTCCGCAACTTATGACGCTGGTGCGTAAGGCCTATGTGGAAAGCCTCATCGCGTCTTCTTCAGTACCCGTCGGCGCCAAGCCCGTTCGTCTCAGGATACGTGACTTCGATAAGAACGAACATCGTATCAACTTATTTATCGATGGTGGTGCTCGGTTTGGAGTATTCTTTCAGGAGATCCGGGCTGTCCAAGCAGCCAACAAGCAGGCTGGGAGCGGCAGCGGCGATGTAACTCTGATCATCAATACCCGGCTGACAACAAAAACATGGCACGATGGCGATCAGCACGACCCCAAAGAGGGTTGGCTTCTGATGACATTGGGGCTGAGAACGGTCGATATTCTGGAAAGTCAGGTCTATCACCTTTCAGTCGATGCGGTGGAAAATAAGGCTGCCGATCTTGGCGGCTTGCACATGTCGTACATCAGCAATGAAAATATTGCTGGAGGCGAAGATCCTGACGACCACAGCTATCACGGTAAAACATGCGAAGATTGGCATTTGGTTGATCGACAGGCGCTTCATCCAATCCAATTTTATCCAGCCTATATGGCATGCCTCATTGATTATGGACGCGAGCGCGGCCGCCGCGGTGAGTGGAATACAAACATCATTGGAACGGAAGCGAATGCAGCCACGCAGGTTGAGGGAACGCCCGATCGAGGCCGCCAATGAGTTTGCAATTTCCTAAGGAAGCGGCGGCAATTGCGGCGCGTCGCGATACATATAAAATTGATCCAAACTCCCCACGGGTGGCAATTGCCTTCGCAGGCGGCGGCATACGTAGCGCGACCTTCAGTCTTGGCATTTTGCGTGCTCTGAGTTCCTTGAAGCTGCTCCATAAAGTCGATTATCTTTCCACCGTATCAGGGGGAGGTTATGTCGGCGCATTCTATTGCGGGCTGTTCGCTCGCCGTGATGGCTTGGATCCCATCGTCGATGCGAATGGATCGACCGATTTCCTAAGCCAAGAGAAGTCGCAAAAAGCGCTTCATTATCTTCGCCAGTCAGGTCGCTATCTTACGCCGGCTGGCTCACGAGATTATATCTACGCAGTCGCATTGCTGACGCGTAACTGGTTCGCACTCATGCTGATGTGCGGTACAGCAATTTGCCTAGCGGCACTGTTGCTCGACGGCATCCGAGCGGTCCTGCTTGGCATATGCCCTGCTTATCAGCAGTTACTGTGGCTCAGCCCATTGGCAGCCATATTGCCGATCTTGATCCTAGCAGGGATCGCGACAGGTTGGGCTTATTGGCTAACCATGCAAGATGTCACTCGCCCATGGTTCTGCCCTCCAATTTGGGGCACGGCATTGATCTTTGTCGTTTCATATGGAACGACATACGGTCTTTCCGTTCCGTACCTGCCGCGCTCACTGGCGAGTTGGTTGGGCGTCAGTCTTGCGGCATGCGCGCTTTTAGCGATCACAGCATGGGCCGTAGCTTCAATACTGGAACGGCGCGGCGCACCAACCAGTAAAAATCACGAACGCGCCATCATCCAGGATCGCATCCGCCATCGGCTTACGAACTGGCATGCGACGGTAGCCGCCATCGGTATAACCATCCTTTTTATCGCGGTGATAGATAGCGGAACCTTCGCTCTTGCTAGGGCGCTGGCCCACTCCGGCTCTATTGCGGCGCTGTGGGGGCCAGTAGCTGGAGGTGGAGCTGTCCCGGCCGCACGCGGGCTGGTCAAACGCCTGGCCGCGCTTCGACCTAGTTCCTCAGGAGCAATGGGTGGCGCGACAAAGCCGAGCTTTCTTGCTAGGTCAGGGACGGTCCTTGCTTGGGCCGCGGCAGCGTTGCTCGGGTTCCTGGCAGTAGCGATATGGAGCGGTGCTGCGCATTGGTTATCCTGGCATGATCTATTTGCCTCATCGACCGGCCACCCAACTCCCATAACAAGCGGCGCTTCCCCATCCTCGGCTGCTAAGCTGAGCGCGTCCTTCGGCGCCGCAGTTCTAGCTGCCGGCCTGTTCGTACTATTAGCTTCGGTTACCCATGGTTTTGTCAATCTCTCTTCGCTTGCTACATTTTACGCAGGTCGGCTGAGACGCGCCTATCTTGGCGCAGGCAATCCGATGCGGATCGGGGTTGGGGAAGATACTGATGCTTCGCCAATCAGGCCCGTTCGCGAAAGTGACCGCAACGATGATCTAGGTCTGGTTGACTATTATGACCGATCGGCCGACGGCGCGCCCGTCCATCTTATCAACGTCACTATAAATGAGACGCGCGGCAAGGGTCCTACCACCGTGCAGCGCGATCGGCACGGGCTGAACATGGTTATTTCACCTGACGGTTTCAGCTATTCAGAAAGCTCGCAATCGGCCGTGATTACAAAACCGCTCGGAGATGAGGATCGCCAACCTGTCGCTCCGCCGCCAAGTACAGCAGCTATTCCGGTTCAGAACCCTGGCCAAAGCCTGGCTCTGTCCAGTTGGATCGGCATTTCGGGAGCGGCATTCACGACCGGTCTTGGCTCGCGTACCAATCTCGCTTATTCGATCCTGGCGTTCCTGTCGAATGTTCGCCTCGGCTATTGGTGGAAAGCAGATCGCGACAGGATATATACACCCCCTTCTTATTGGAACCTTTGGCGTGAGCTGGCAGCGGATTTTCCGGGCACTGACGCTGCCCAATGGTATCTTTCTGACGGCGGCCATTTTGAGAACACCGCTGTCTATGAACTCATTCGACGGAAAATACCCTTTATCATCGCCTCGGATAATGGTTGTGATCCCCATTATGGGTTTGAGGACATCGCCAATCTGGTCCGCAAATGCCGAATCGATTTTGGCGCCGAAATCCAATTCCTGGATGCGGAAGATCTGGATGCCTGCTCCCTGGATCAAGATTTGCGCCAGCTATTTGCATCGCCTGCGCAGTTTCAAGACTCTTCAGCCGTGCCGAACGCCATCGCAATGCTGGCGGAAATCACATTTGCCCCCGATGGTGGTGAGGCAGTCGGCTCCAGTGGGACCTTGTTGGTCATTAAGCCGCGATTGACTCAAGACGGGCCGGCCGACTTGATACGGTATTTTGCCGACAACCCCCAATTTCCTCAGCAGACCACGCTCGATCAGTTCTTCGACGAGGCTCAGTGGGAAAGCTACTACGAACTGGGTCGATTGATCACCAAAAAATTGTTTGAAAGGCACGAAACAGAGAGTTGGCAGCTTAATTCGCTGAATCAAATTCAAGTACATCGTGATCGAGGTGCTAAATCGGTGACCAAGGGCCAATCCAGGTAAATGAGGATATAATGAGGCAGGTTGAGGTATATTTGTCAGAGTTTAAAATAACCGTGTCGGCTGACGGACAGATTGTTCGTCAAATTGAGGATTTATCCATAGGAAGGGCAGGGCATCTAACGCCTATGTTCGAAGACGGAGCGCTAAGCCCACGCGAGGCATTGCATATCAGCAGTAAATATCCTCCGCCCCATGGAGGCGCCGAGATGCCGTTTGCTCTCTTCTTTGAAAAGGCGGGGCGAGCCGACCTTGCCGGCTGTGCCTTCCATCAAGGAGATACGTTCGCGCCTTCGCACGGTTGCATCCATCTCAATAAGGCCGATGCACAATGGCTGTTTAATTGGGCCGGCAGTCTGCCCGTCCGTGTCTCCGTACATGGGCCTTATCCTAGCAGCCCGGTGCGCGCGCACATCTACGAGGTGGGTGCCGCCGCTATGCTTCCACGCGTTGTCCGGCGGATTAATGAGCGACTTTCGCAACTCGGCCTCCTGAGCAAAACACCAGACGAGATCTACGATCAAAAGACCGCTGACGCCGTTCGAAAGTTTCAAGAGCAGAAGGGACTTGCAGTCGACGGTAAGGTCGGTGAGCATCAAACAGCGGGGGCCCTCGGGCTGAAGTTATGAACGATGGGGGCAACGCGGCTGCGCCAGCGGTCAGGCGCGAAGCTGCGGGCATAGGGAATACGATGGACGCGCAGCCTACACGCTCGAGCATCGGGATTCGGCGGCGCCCACGTCTCATCGCTAATGCCGCGATATTTATCTTGGCTTTGATCTTAGCGAGGCTCTCGGCCTCTCGGTTACTGTCGGTGGAGCTGCCCGGCATCCTTAGCCTTTGGAGCTTCGCCACGGCAGGCGCGCTAGGCCTCTTCACCGGTCTCATCCCCAAACCTACAAGGTTGCGGCTTTTAGCGTCCGCACAGCGAGCGCTCGGGTCTCCGGCTGCTACTATTATCGGAGCCATTGCCCTGTTCCTCGCCCTGCTCAGCTGCGGCATCTCTCGGATGGATATCCGCTGGTCGGGCCCGACGATGCTTTCGCCGGAAGTCAATGGGACGGCAAGAACTCTCTCCTCGCGAACCATCGACAACGGCTACTCCTCGGCATCTTTGTACATGCCCGCCTATAGGATGTTCCGGTTCACGGTCGGCGGATACGAGTTCGAGGTTAGGCCCAATCCGCTCAGCGTCACGGCGATCAACGTGCCGTTTTCCGCTACGGAGGCTGGACCGTATGCGGAAATTGAGAAGGGCCTCCTTGCATCGTTCTTCCAGTTCTTCGAACAGAGAGAGATCGATGAGGCTCAGCGTCAAATCTATGCGTCCGAGCCAGATACCGAAGCTAACAAGGCGATGCTAAAGCGTCTTCAGGCCATTCACGACGCCGAGGCGGCCGTGTTCATCCTAATGTCTCCAGAAATGGGGTCGATCCGCGCGCACAACATTGAGGCGGCATACCCACAGGATCCCTGGCCTACTTTGATCCTGGCCGGCTCTGCTTACGCTGCAAAGCATTACGGCGACTGTCGCAATCGCCTTTCTGATTCTTATCTGCAGCGAACGACGGCTTTGGCCATGCCCGAGATCGAACTAGCCGGACGCTTCTTCCGCGCCGTGTGCAGCTTGAAGGAAGGCGGTACCGCACTTGATCTGAAGCGCCGTCGCATGCTCGACTTGGCGAGGCGCGACTTCGCCGTGGCTGAGCAGCAAAGCAGAAGCCTTGCGGACGGCGACTTCCGAGACATAGCGCTGCCAAGTTCCATAATATTTCAGGCGATCTGCGATTTCTATTCCGGCCGATTTGATCAGTCAGTTGAGACATTTACGCGCGCCTTCGAGGTCGGAAGGCCTGATCTTCGTGCGCGTGCGCTAAATGGAGCAGGATACGCCAAGTTTGTCGCAGGAGACACTTATCAGGCTGCAGTGTATCTGAATCAAGCGCTCACCGTAAAACCCAATTTCCCATACGCGCGCTCGAATTACGGTTATGTCTTGATGAGCGACAAGTCTAAGTACGATGAGGCGCGCAATTACTTCCTAGCAAATGTCCAAGATCCAGATCTTCAAAAAAATAGTCCTCGTGATATAACATTAGCCAAGTTGTCGGTTGCACATTTATTGGAGCTTCAAGGTGCGCCTTTGGCTAAGGTGATAGCAAGCTATGCCGATATAGCGCATAAGATCCACGTTAACGCATGGGATGGCATTGTTCCTAATGGGCTTCGATATGGATATCTGGCGCGAGAATTAACGAACAGGGTTTACTTGAGCGGGCAGTATTACGCTGTCGAGATATTTGCACTAACCTTCCTGTGCCGTGCAAAGGAACGAGTGGCCCCCCTATCCGAATCATCTAACCGGGACGCCGTGCAGTTGCGATCAGAGCTCGACACAGCAATTGTCAAGCTTCGGCGGGAAGTCAGCCCTGCCTGGCTGGAGCATCCTGGAAGCGGCTGGTTCTCTGCCCTTCAGGGCTGCTAAGCATAACGATGCAGTGATATGATCATGAGCATCGGCATGAGCAGGAAGTTTGCAAGTAGGAAAAAAACTCTGATGCAGACCGACCGCAATTACCAGTTTTACGGAGACGCCGCGCAACGGTATGATGGCATCGTTTCTAAGGCAGACTATTCTCTTCCCCGGTTAGTCTATGACCACGTGGTTGCGCGACGGGAAGTGAAAGATGCTGAGGTGCTGGACATAGGTATTGGCACCGGGCTCTCCAGCATCGCGTTCGCTGAGGCGGGGGCCCGGGTGACAGGTATCGATGCATCTGCGGAGATGCTGGCGGAATGCGAGAGGAAGGCGTTTACTCGAACTCTTAAGCGGCACGACTTAACGCTCGGTCTGCTCCCCGCCTTTACCACGTCATTCGATATCGTCGTATGCTTGGGTATCTACGAGTTCGTTCATCAACCGTCCGCCTTTCTGCAGTCGGTGCATGACATAATGCGACCGGAGGCCCTGTTCGTTCTGGCGATCCGCGACGCTTGCCTCAACGATTGGATCTCAATTATGCCATTTCACGATCTACTTATTGATGCGCGCGCCTTTCGAGATCACGGGATGGTTGCTGCTCACCACGATTATTCACATACGGTCGCCCTTCTTCGGGAACTTGCCTTTGAGATTGTGCTCGAGGAAGATGTCTTCGCCTACAGGTCGCCAACGCAGGATGCCGATACGCTGAACCGACTAGTGATCGCCCAGCGATGATCGTACTAAACTTAGCACACGGACAAAGACGATAGAGGCAGCCGCAGCGCGGGAGCAATCATGTTCAGTCATGTCCGTCGAGAATGGCGTGTCTACCTGAAGATCCCAGCTTTGACGCTGTTTGGGATAATCGCTCTGCTGCTGGGCTTGGCTCTGCTAACCGTCGCCGTCGCTCGCGTCGGCAATGCCGAGACGAGCTTCTTCGGCCGCAAAACCGGCGAGCCCTCGCGGATTGTGGTTTTGGTGCACGGTACTTTTGCGCCAAACGCCGACTGGACGGAACCTCACGCCCTGCTTGTCAGAGCTATCGAAGCCACCACGCCCACGAATGACATCCTGTTCGTTCGCTTCCGCTGGCCGGGAGCGATCGACGGCTACCAGAATAACACGAACTTTGTCCGATACGGCGCCGGTCAAAAGCTGACCGATCTACTTTGGCAGCTTCGCAAGCAATACAAGCAAGCCGGAATCTTCATTGTCGCTCATAAACGCGTGCTTCTCGCCGGAGATGCGGAAGGCGGTGAGCGCGAACTGCCATCCAGACCGCCTAAGCCGGACAGCATCGAAGGGCAGCTCGTCGCTTGCTGTTCGACTGACCTGAAATCAGACGTGCTCGTGGTGGGGCACCATGGCAGTCTGACCTCGTCACGCACGGCCTTCCTCGACGCGGTGGGTGCGAAAATCTACGCAATCTCGTCAGGACCATATCCCTACAAGCGCGTACGCCTGCCTGACGAGGAGGTCGTCGCCGAACTGGAACGGCGTGGCCAGGTGCTTCGGACGGATCAAAACGATCTTTTCCGGACCGAGGATGAAACCCATGCCTGCGAAGCCAATCCTCACAAGATTGGTCCGGATACTGATGAAACGCCCGGCGGCTGCGATAACATTGTAATCGATGCCCGCTCCGGCAGCCCGATCACGGCAACATACAGCAGCATCGCGGACTGAAAGCGAGACACTGCATTGGCAAAGGCAGCTACAGCTCGTGAGGCGCAATCGGGTGGCGAAACCGCAACCGGTCGCGTGTCGCAAGGCCGCAATCTAGTCATTCTCTGCGATGGCACAGGCAACGAATTGGGTGGGGCGCTCTCCGATAAGGTCAGCGACATTCGTATCTCGAACGTGCTCAAGCTTTACCGCATCGCAGAGAAGGGCAAGCGGCAGCTCGTCTATTACTCACCCGGAGTGGGAACCATCGGCCGCGTCGACTGGCTCTTTCGCTGGAAGCAAAAAGTGCTCGGTGTTCTTGGCCTCATCACTGGGTATGGTCTCGATGACAACGTCCTTGGCGCGTATCGCTTTCTGGTCGAGAACTGGGAGGAGGGCGACCGCGTCTATCTGTTTGGCTTCAGCCGGGGCGCATGGACCGCGCGCGTTCTTGCCGGCCTGATCCAGCTGATAGGGCTGGTTCGACCGCCCCAGCTCAATATGTGCGATAACGCTCTCGCGACGTACAAGCGGGCAGCCAAGGACAACAAGCTGCCCATTGCATGGCATTTTGCGCGGGTCATTGGGTCACGCTTCCCGACCATCCATTTCATGGGCGTGTGGGATACTGTGGCCTCGGTCATCGTTCCGCGTTCGGACCGGATGTGGATCCCGAGTTTGGAGACGCTTCCCTATACCGAACGCAATCCGTCGGTGCGCATCTTTCGTCATGCTCTGGCGCTGGATGAGCGCCGCCGGATGTTCCGTGTTGCCAAATGGGCCCAGCCTCAGAGCTACGTACCGAATCGATTTCGGTCAGAAGAAAAGGTTGATCAAGACATCGAGCAGCGGTGGTTCCCAGGTGTTCATTCGGATATCGGTGGTGGCTACCGTGAGGACGAGAGCGGGCTTTCGAAGATCCCGCTCATCTGGATGGTCGAGGAAGCGAAGAAAGCCGGGCTCAAGATAACTGAAGTTAATCTTCGTAAATTTGCCTATGGCATGCGCGATAGCAACGAAGAAC
>Ga0268265_10000196_pt1 | contig 70684 bp, 63 predicted proteins | sample KBSSwiS52_FD_190355 | JGI IMG/M metagenome (GOLD analysis project Ga0268265, IMG submission 190355) | Switchgrass rhizosphere microbial communities from Kellogg Biological Station, Michigan, USA - KBS Switchgrass S5-2 (SPAdes) (version 2) | ecosystem: Host-associated > Plants > Roots >... | reverse complement strand
GCGCTGCAGCAAGCGAGGTACACCATGGAAATCACCGCACAACTGGTCAAGGAACTGCGCGAGCGCTCCGGCGCCGGCATGATGGAGTGCAAGAAGGCGCTCACCCAGAACTCGGGCGACATCGAGACCGCGATCGAGTGGCTGCGCAAGCAGGGCCTGGCGAAAGCCGACAAGAAGGCCAGTCGCGTCGCCGCCGAAGGCCGCGTCGTCCTCGCGCAGGACGGCGGCAAGGCCGTGCTCGTCGAAATCAACAGCGAGACCGATTTCGTCGCCAAGGACGAGAATTTCCTCGCCTTCGCGAGCGACGTCGCGAAGACCGCGCTCGCCAGCGGCGCCGCCGACGTCGAGGTGCTGAAGTCGGCCAAGACCGGCTCGGGCAACACGGTCGAGGAAGCCCGCCAGGCGCTGGTCGCCAAGGTCGGCGAGAACGTGCAGGTTCGCCGCATGGTGCGCATCGACAGCGCCAACAATGTTGGCGCGTACGTCCACGGTGGGCGCATCGGCGTGCTGGTCGAGGTCAAGGGCGGCTCGGCCGATCTCGCGCGCGGCATCGCGATGCACGTCGCGGCGATGAATCCGCCGTACATCTCGGCGCAGTACATCCCCGCCGAATTCCTGGCCAAGGAAAAGGAAATCGAGCTCGCCAAGATGACGGACAAGGAAAAGGCCAAGCCGGCCGAGATCCTCGAGAAGATCATCAGCGGCAAGATCAACAAGATCGTCAACGAGGTCACGCTGACCGGCCAGCCGTATGTGATCGACACCGAACAGACCGTCGGCAACGTCCTCAAGAAAGAAGGCGCCGAAGTGCGGGCGATGCATCGCCTTGCGGTCGGTGAAGGTATCGACAAGCCGCCGCCGGGTGATGACTTCCGTACCGAGGTGATGAAGCAGGCGGGTCTCGCCTGAGGCACCACCCGATCGTCGTCCCGACGAGAATCGAGGCGAATACGAAATCCGGTTCGCCGGAACGATAGGGAAAAGGCCGCGCACGTCGCGGCCTTTTCTTTTGCCGTTTACAATGCGTCCGTTTTGCCCGCCGAGAGCCCGCATGCCCGACATCAAATACAAGCGCATTGTCCTGAAACTTTCCGGCGAAGCGCTGATGGGCAGCGAGGACTACGGCATCGATCCGAAAGTCCTGAACCGTCTCGCGCGCGAGATCATCGAAGTGCAGCGCGCGGGCGTGCAGGTGGGCGTCGTCATCGGCGGCGGCAACATCTTCCGCGGCGCAGGGCTCGCGGCCTCGGGCATGGACCGCGTCACCGGCGATCACATGGGCATGCTCGCGACCGTCATGAACGCGCTCGCGATGCAGGACGCGATCGAGAAGGCCGGCGGCTTCGCGCGCACGATGAGCGCGATCAAGATCAACGAGGTCTGCGAAGACTTCATCCGCCGCCGCGCCGTGCGTCATCTCGAGAAGGGCCGCATCGCGCTCTTCGCTGCCGGCACCGGCAATCCGTTCTTCACGACCGACTCGGCCGCAGCGCTGCGCGCGATCGAGATCAATGCCGAGCTTCTGCTCAAGGCGACCAAGGTCGACGGTGTCTACACCGCCGATCCGCGCAAGGATTCCAGCGCCAAGCGTTACGAGCATCTCTCGTACGACGAGGTCATCCAGCGCAACCTGCAGGTGATGGACACGAGCGCGATCGCGCTCTGCCGCGACCACAAGATTCCGCTGCGCATCTACGACATGTCGCGCGAAGGCGACCTCATGCGCATCATGCGCGGCGAAGAGATCGGCACGCTGGTCGGCGGACGCTGAATCGCATCTCGCAGCGCACCACGGCACGGGTCGGGCGCGGACCCTAGGCGCTTTACCCCGCTGCTATACTCGCCGGCCACTCGCAGGGCAGAAACGGTGGCCTGGACATGCTTAACGACATCAAGAAGGACGCGGAAAAGCGCATGCAGAAGAGCGTGGATTCGCTCAAGCACGAGCTGCAGCGCCTTCGCACCGGCCGCGCCTCGACCGCGCTGATCGAGCCGCTCAAAGTCAGCTACTACGGAACCGACACGCCGGTCATGCAGGTCGCCAACGTCGCGATCGCCGACGCGCGCTCGATCACGATCACGCCGTACGAGAAGACCATGGTCGGCCCGGTCGAGAAGGCGATCCTCGCCTCCGATCTTGGCCTTACGCCGACCACTGTCGGCAACGTCATCCGCATCAATCTCCCGCCGTTGACCGAAGAGCGGCGCAAAGAGCTCTCCAAGCACGTCGCCCACGAAGGCGAGAACGCGAAAGTCGCCGTGCGCAACGTGCGCCGCGACGCGCTGCATCAGGTCAAGGAGCTGCTCAAGGAAAAGAAAATCACCGAAGACGAAGACCGCCGCGCCGAGGACGATATCCAGAAGCTCACCGACCGCTTCGTCAAGGAAGTCGACGTCGTCGTCAAGCACAAGGAGGACGAGCTGATGGCGATCTGAGGTGCGCCGCGGACCCGCTTTCTGATCCGCGCACCCTCGACGCCCTCGCCGACTCGTGCGCTTGGACGATTCGACTGCCCCGCCGCGCATTCCGCGCCACATCGCGATCGTCATGGACGGCAACGGCCGCTGGGCCGAGCGCCGTCGTCGCCCGCGCAGCTTCGGCCATCGCGAAGGCCAGAAGGCCGTGCGCGCCGCGGTCGAGTTCTGTCGCCGCCGCGGCGTCGAAGCGCTGACGCTGTTCGCGTTCTCCAGCGAAAACTGGCGCCGCCCGCAGAGCGAAGTCGGCGCGCTGATGCAGCTTTTCCTCAAAGCGCTCGATCGTGAAGTCGGCGAGCTGCACGAGAACGGCGTTCGCATCCGCTTCGTCGGCGATCTGTCGGCGTTCGCGCCGGAGCTGCACGAGCGCATGCAGGCCGCGATGACCAAGACCGCCGGCAATTCCGCGCTGCATCTCAACGTCGCGGTCAATTACGGCGGTCGCTGGGACATCGCGCACGCCGCGCAGCAGGCCGCGATCGCGGTCGCCGAAGGCCGCTTGCGTCCGCAAGACATCACCGAGCAGACGCTGGCTCCGTATTTCTGCCTCGCCGATCTCGCGCCGGTCGATCTTTTCATCCGCACCGGCGGCGAGCAGCGCATCAGCAATTTCCTGCTCTGGCAGGTCGCGTATGCCGAGCTTTATTTCACCGAGGCGCTGTGGCCCGACGTCGACGCCGACGTGCTCGCCGGCGCACTCGCCGAGTTCGCGCGACGCGAGCGCCGCTACGGCCTCACTTCCGCGCAAGTGCGAGCGGCGAGCTGACGCATGCTGAAGCAGCGCACGATCACCGCACTCGTCCTCGCCCCGGTCGGCATCGCGCTGGTGCTGTTGTCGCCGACGGTCGTGCTCGCGCTCATCACCGGCGTTTTGACACTGATCGCGTTGTGGGAATGGACGCGTCTTTCCGGCCTCGCCTCGCGTCCGGCGCGCTCGGGCTTGGTCGCGATCGTCGCGTTCGCGCTCGCCGTTGCGTGGATGTTCCGCAACGATCCGATCGCGTGGTGGATCGTCGGCGCGGGCATCGCCTGGTGGCTCGTCGCCTCTTGGTGGCTCGGCAACTTCTCGTTCGCCGCGGCGCCGACGCGCGAGAACGCGTCGATCAAGATCATCGCCGGCCTCTTCGCGATCATTCCGGCCTGGCTCGCGCTCATCAAGCTGCATGCCGATCCGCCGCACGGTCCCGGCTGGGCGTTGCTGGCGCTGATGCTGGTATGGACGGCCGACATCGCCGCGTACTTCGCCGGCAGCCGCTACGGCAAGAAAAAACTTTCGCCGCGAATCAGCCCGAACAAAACCTACGCCGGCGTCTACGGCGCGCTCGCCGGCGGCGGACTTCTCGTCGCGATCGGCGCTTTCATACTCGGCTGGCGCGGCGGCGCGTGGATCGCAATGATCGCGCTCGGCCTCGTCACCGTGCTGGCGTCGATCGTCGGCGATCTTTTCGAGAGTCTCGTCAAGCGCCAGGCCAGCGTGAAGGATTCGGGCACGCTCTTCCCCGGCCACGGCGGCATGTTCGATCGCTTCGACAGCGTGTTCGCCGCGCTGCCGGTGTTCGCCGCCGGAAAAGCATTGCTCGATATCGCGTTCGGTCCATGAGAAACATCGCAGTGCTTGGCGCCACGGGCTCGATCGGCGCCAGCGCGCTGGACGTCATCGCACGCCATCCCGACCGCTTCCGCGCCAGCGTGCTCGCCGCGCATCGCAACGTCGACGCGCTCGCTGCGTTGTGCGCGCGCTTCGCACCCGATCTCGCGGTGATCGCCGATGCCTCGCTCGAAACGGAGCTGCGCGATCGCTTGAAGCAAGCGGGCGTCGCGACGCGCGTTGCTGCGGGGGCGCCCGCGCTGATCGAAGCGGCAGCGCAAGACGGAATAGACACCGTCATCGCCGCGATCGTCGGCGCGGCAGGGCTCGAATCGACGATCGCGGCGGCACGCGCCGGCAAGCGCCTCCTGCTCGCGAACAAGGAAGCCGTCGTCATGGCCGGCCCGCTGCTGCGCGCCGCGCTCGAAGCAGGCGGCGGCGAGCTGCTGCCGATCGACTCCGAGCACAACGCCGTGTTCCAGTGCCTGCCGCGCGAGCGCCGCAGCATCGACGGCGACGGCGTGCGCCGGATCCTTTTGACGGCTTCAGGCGGTCCGTTCCGCGGCCAGACGCGCGAGGATCTCGTCACTGTCACGCCGGCGATGGCCTGCGCGCATCCGAACTGGACGATGGGCCGCAAGATCTCGGTCGATTCGGCGACGCTGATGAACAAGGGCCTCGAAGTGATCGAGGCGCATTTCCTCTTCGACGCACCGGCCTCGCGCATCGAGGTCGTCGTGCATCCGCAGAGCATCGTGCATTCGATGGTCGAATACGCCGACGGCTCGGTGCTGGCCCAGCTCGGCAATCCGGATATGCGCACCGCGCTCGCGCACGCGCTGGCCTGGCCGGACCGTATCGAAGCCGGCGTCGCGCCGCTCGATCTGCTGGACATCGCGCGCCTCGATTTCGAGGCGCCGGACCGGACGACGTTCCGCTGCCTTGCCCTCGCCTACGCGGCGCTCGAGGCCGGAGCCGGCGCGCCGACCGTGCTGAACGCGGCGAACGAAGAAGCCGTGGCGGCGTTCCTGGACGGCCGCCTGCCGTTCCTCGCGATTGCGGAAGTCATTGAAAGGACACTGGAAACGACACCGAGCACAGCGGTAGGTACGCTGCCGGACGTGATTGACGGCGATTTAACTGCGCGTCGGGTTGCGCAACGTATCATCGCGGCGTTGGCGCATTGATGAAAGGCATCGTACGGCGGCACGGAAGGGCGCCGGATGGCCTTTCTCGGACCGGATTTGAACGAGTCACGGTCGCGGCGTGTCGAATTCACTGGGTATTGCGTCGGAAATCTGCATGAGTGAAGTCTTCGGTTCCGTCTGGTGGCTGATCGTCACGCTCGGCGTGTTGATCACATTCCACGAGTTCGGTCATTTCGTCGTCGCGCGCCGCTGCGGCGTCAAGGTGCTGCGTTTCTCGATCGGCTTCGGCAAGGCGCTGTGGTCGCGCCGTGATCGCCGCGGCACCGAGTTCGTAATCGCCGCGATTCCGCTCGGCGGCTACGTCAAGATGCTCGACGAGCGCGAGGGCGACGTTGCCCCGGCCGAGCTCGATCAGGCCCACAACCGCAAGCCCGTGCTGCAGCGCATGGCGATCGCCGCGGCCGGCCCTGCTTTCAATCTCGTCTTCGCGGTCATGGCGTTCTGGCTGGTCATGATGATCGGCAAGCCCGACTACCAGCCGATCGTCGGCGAGCCGACTAAGCTCGCGGCCGACGCGGGTTTCAAGGTCGGCGATCGCATCCTCAATGTCTCCGGCATTCCGGTCGCGACCTGGACCGACGCGATGCAGACGCTCGCGCCGCTGATGCTGGATGCGCGTCCGGTCGACGTCAGCGTTCGCACGGCCGAAGGTTCCGAGACGACTCGCAAGCTGGCGCTCGATCGACTGACGACGCCCGGCGACATCGAGAAATCCTGGCCGGAACTCGGCCTCGTTCTGCGCCCGCCGCCGGCGATCGCCGCGACCGTGCGTCCGGACATGCCAGCCGCGGCGGCAGGCCTCGTCAACGGCGATCGCATCGTTTCGATCAACGGCGTAGCGGTGTCGGATTTCGGCACGCTGGGCCAGACGATCCAGAAAGAAGCCGACAAGTCGCCGACGCTCGCGTTCAAGGTCGAGCGCGGCACGTCCACGCTCGATCTCACCGTGCATCCCGTCAAGCAGGCGGTCGAGCCCGGCTCGCCCGCGCGCTGGGTCACCGGCATCGAAGCGCCCGATCCGCACGATGCGCTGCTGCGCTACGGACCGATCGCCGCCGTCCCGGCTGCGCTCACCGAAACCTGGCACCGCACCCGCGAGATGCTCTCGCTGATCGGCCATATCTTCACCGGACAGGCCTCGACGAAGAACATTTCAGGCATCATCTCGATCGGCCAGGCCGCGAACACCTCGGCGCAGCTTGGCCTGGGCTGGTTCCTCGATTTCCTGGCCCTGGTTTCGCTGTCGCTCGCGGTCATGAACCTCCTGCCGATCCCGATCTTGGACGGCGGACACCTGCTGTATTACCTTATCGAGCTCATCAAAGGCAGCCCGGTCAGCGAGCGGGCGCAGGCTGCCGGCCAGTACGTCGGCCTGATGCTGCTCGTGGCCCTGATGGGGCTGGCGTTCTACAACGATATCCTGCGGATCGCGTCCTGATCCGAAGTGTTCCCCCCATCGCGGCGGCCGAAAGAACCCTTCGGCGGACGCGGTGGGCGATGCATGGATGCATCGCTCGCGACGCCGACTGCACAATGCGGCCGGCTCGGCGAGACGAATCCGGGTAAGTACCGGAGTCGGCAATCCGGAAGGTGCCTCGACGGACCTCTCCGGCGTTTGCTAATAACAACCAGGGCCGCGGCGCTTCACCACCGCGAGTCCGATGATGCCCGGATGGAAGTGACGATGAAGCGTATTGCCGCTCTTTTTCTGCTCGCCTGGTTTGCCGCACGCGACGTGCACGCGTTCGACAGCTTCGCGATCTCTGATATCCGCATCGACGGCCTCGCGCGCATCGCGCCGGGCACGGTGTTCACGTACCTCTCGGTCGAGAAAGGCGACACGCTGACGCCCGACCGCGCCGAACAGGCGGTGCGCGCGCTGTACAAGACCGGCTTCTTCAACGACGTGCAGCTGACGCGCCAAGGCGACATCCTGGTCGTCACGGTGAAGGAGCGTCCGCAGATCTCGAAGATCGCTCTGCGCGGCAACAAGGATCTGAAAGACGAGGATCTGCTCAAGGGCCTCAAGGGCATTGGCCTTGCCGAAGGCGAAGCATTCGATCCTCTGAAGCTTTCCGAAGTGCAGAACGAGCTGACGCGCCAGTACTACAACCGCGGCAAGTACAACGTGTCGGTCAAGACCTCGGTCGTCAACCTCGACCGCAACCGCGTCGAGATCGCGCTCAACATCGCCGAAGGCAAGGCCGCGAAGTTGAAGCACATCAACGTCGTCGGCAACGCTTCGTTCCCGGATAGGGAACTCCGCGACAACTTCGAATCGAACACCTCGAACTGGACGTCCTGGTACACCAAGGACGACCAGTATTCGCGCGAGAAACTCTCGGGCGATCTGGAAAAGCTGACCTCGTACTACATGGACCGCGGCTACGTCGACTTCAACGTCGATTCGACGCAGGTCTCGATCAGCCCCGACAAGCGCAAGATGTACGTCACCGCCAACATCAAGGAAGGCGAGATCTACACGGTCAACGACATCAAGCTGACCGGCTCGTTGATCCTCAAAGAAGAAGACCTGCGCAAGCTCCTGCAGATCAAGGTCGGCGATCTTTTCTCGCGGCGCAAGGTCGAGCAGACGTCCGACGCGATCTCCGCGGTGCTGTCGAACATCGGCTACGCATTCGCCGACGTGCAGCCGATTCCGTCGATCGACAAGGAAAAGCGCGAAGTCGGCATCAACTTCTTCGTCAATCCGGGCAAGCGCGTTTACGTGCGCAACGTGACGTTCAAGGGCAACACGCACACCGAAGACGAAGTCGTCCGCCGCGAGATGCGCCAGCTCGAAGGCGCCTGGTATTCGCAGGCCGCGATCGACCGCTCGAAGATCCGCCTGCAGCGCCTGGGCTATTTCAAGACCGTCACGATCGATACGCCCAAAGTGCCCGGCACCGAAGATCAGGTCGACGTCGTCGTTTCGCTCGAAGAGCAGAACTCCGGCAGCTTCACGTTCGGCCTCGGCTATTCGCAGGTGCAAGGCCTCATCGCCAGCATCTCGGTAACGCAGAACAACTTCTTCGGCACCGGCGATCGCGTCAGCGTGACCGCGCAGCAGAGCGCGTTCTTGAAGCGCTACGAGCTTTCGTACTACGAGCCGTACCTGACCGAAGACGGCATCGGCATCGGCTACGACATCCATCACACCGAATTCGACGCGGGCGAGGACAACCTCGCGAGCTATCTCACCAACAGCGACGCGTTCGACGCGTACGTCGGCATCCCGATCACCGAAGCCGACACGATCAACGCGCAGATGGGCCTCAGCAAGACCGGCGTCACCACGTATCCCGGCCTGACGCCGCAGCAGTTCATCGACTACATCGACAACCTCGGCCATCGCACGTTCCACATCTGGGACATGCAGTGGTCGTGGGCGCACGACACGCGCAACCGCTTCTGGAATCCGACGCGCGGCTCGCTGCAGCAGGTGCAGCTCGGCATCACGCTGCCGGGATCGACGGTCGAGTTCTACACGATCAACTACCGCTTCGGCCAATACCTGCCGATCACCGACAAGCTGACGTTCTACGGGCATTTCGCGCTCGGCTACGGCGACACGTGGCGCACGCCGGATACCTCGCCGAACGCGCCTGCCGATCGCCCCGCCGACCTTTCCGGCCTGCCGTTCTTCAAGAACTTCTACGCCGGTGGCGTTTCCGACGTGCGCGGTTTCCGCGACAACACGCTGGGTCCCTTCACCGTACTGAATCCGGCCACCTGTCCGGCGAGCGACAAGAACTGCCGCCTGCCGATCGGTGGCGCGTTCAAGGTGGTCGCCTCGGCCGAAGTCATCTTCCCGACGCCTTTCATGAAGGAAGACGACGACTCGACGCGCCTGTCCTGGTTCTTCGACGTCGGCAACGTGTTCAAGGACTACAGCACGTTCAGCGCGAGCGAGCTGCGCGCTTCGACCGGTCTCTCGTTCCAGTGGCGCGCGCCGGTCGGTCCGATCGTGATCAATCTCGCCAAGCCGATTCGCAAGAAGGACGGCGACGATACCGAAGTGATCCAGTTCACCTTCGGAAACACGTTCTAGTCGGATCATCGAGGAGCGGACGCGCGGGTAGCCGAAGGAGAGACGCGTGACGGGGCCGGCACAAGCACGAGAGCTGATCCGCGCGCTGGTGCTGGCTACGCTGCTCGCGCTCGCCTGCGTCGCCGAGGCACAGACGTCGCCGGCCGTTCGCGTAGGTTATGTCGACATGAAACGCCTGCTCGACAATGCGCCGCAGGTGCTCGCCGGAAGGCAGAAGCTCGAGCGCGAATTCGCGCCGCGCGACGCGTCGCTCAAGGGCGACGAGAAGCGTCTCGAAGAATTGCGCGCGCGCCAGCAGCGCGAGCAGGCCACGATGGCCACGACCGACGCCGATGCGCTCAAGCGCGAGATCGACGCGCTCGACCGCTCGATCAAACGCAGCCGCGACAGCATGCGCAACGATCTCAAATCGCGCGGCGACCAGGAGCTCGACAAGAGCTGGCGCGAGATCAACGACGCCGTCGTCGACTTCGCGCGCGAGCAGGGCTTCGATCTGATCGTGCCGAGCCCGGTGATCTTCGCGAGCTCGCGCGTCGACGTCACCGATCAAGTGCTCGAACGTCTCAAACGCCAGTACCAGAACGGCGCCAAGCCATGACGATGCTCGCGCTCGGCGACATCGCGACACGCTTCGGCCTGGAGCTTCGCGGCGATCCGGCGACGCCGATCGATGGCGTCGGCACGCTTGCCGATGCCAAGCCCGGACAGCTCGGCTTCCTCGCCAACCCGCGCTATCGCGCGCAGCTTGCATCGACGCACGCATCGGCGATCGTGCTCCGCGCCGGCGACGCAGACGAATGCAAAGCTGCCGCGCTGATCGCCGGCGATCCTTATGTCGCCTTCGCGCGTATCGCCGCGCTCTTCGAGCCCGCGCCCGCCGCCGAACCCGGCGTGCATCCGAGCGCGAGCATCGCGCCCGGCGCCCGCATCGCCGCATCGGCTTCGGTCGGGCCCTTCTGCGTCGTCGCCGCCGATGCGATCGTCGGCGAAAGCGCGCTGCTGGGCCCGCACTGCATCGTCGGACGCGGCTGCACGATCGGCGCCTCGTCGCGCCTCGTAGCGCGTGTCACGCTGGTGCAGGACGTCACGATCGGTCAGCGCGTCCTGATTCATCCCGGCGTCGTGATCGGCGCGGACGGTTTCGGCATCGCGTTCGAACACAATCATTGGGTCAAGGTGCCGCAGCTCGGCGGCGTTCGCGTCGGCGACGACTGCGAGATCGGCGCCAACACCACGATCGACCGCGGTGCGCTCGGCGACACCGTGCTCGAAGAAGACGTGCGCCTGGATAACCAGATACAGATCGCGCACAACGTCAGCATCGGCGCGCACACTGCGATGGCCGGTTGCTCGGCCGTCGCCGGCAGCGCGCGCATCGGCCGTTACTGCCTGATCGGCGGCGGCGCTGGCATACTTGGCCATCTGGACATCGCCGACCGCGTCACCGTAACCGCGATGAGCCTGGTCACCCATTCAATTCGGCAAGCCGGCGAATATTCCTCGGGCACCCCGATCCAGGAAAACCGGCAGTGGCGCCGCAATGCCGCGCGTTTCAAGCATCTCGACGATTTCGTGCGACGCACCGACGCCGCCAGGAGGGAACCCGAATCATGAACACGAAGGATCATCAGCACGTGGATCTGCCGATCGACGTCGAGCGCATCGCTGCGCTGCTGCCGCATCGCTATCCGTTCCTGCTGATCGATCGCGTCATCGCGTTCGAGCAAGGCACGCGCCTCACCGCGCTCAAGAACGTCACCATCAACGAGCCGTTCTTCCAGGGCCATTTTCCCGGCCATCCGGTCATGCCGGGCGTGCTCATCATCGAAGCGATGGCGCAGGCCTCGGGCGTGTTGGTGAAACTGTCCCGCCCGCGCGGTCCCGAGCATGCGGTCGTCTTCTATCTCGTCAAGGTCGACAAGGCGCGCTTCAACCGCGTCGTCGTTCCGGGCGATCAGTTGAAGCTCGACGTGCAGCACAAGCGCACGATGCGCAACATGAGCCAGTTCTGGTGCCAGGCTTCGGTCGACGGCCAGCTCGCCGCGGAAGCCGAGCTCCTCTGCGCCGAGGTGGCGAGCTCGTGATCCACGCGACCGCGATCGTCGATCCGGCCGCGAAGATCGGCGCCGGCGTCAGCATCGGCGCGTACAGCATCATCGGACCCGAAGTCGAGATCGGCGAAGGCACCACGATCGGCCCGCATGTCGTCATCGAAGGCGCGACCCGCCTCGGCCGCGACAACCGCATCTTCCAGTTCGCCTCGATCGGCGCGATTCCGCAGGACAAGAAATTCGCCGGCGAAAAAAGCGAGCTCGTCATCGGCGATCGCAATCTCGTGCGCGAATTCGTCACGATCAACCGCGGCACGGGCGAAGGCGGCGGCGCAACGCGCATCGGCAACGACAACTGGATCATGGCGTATTCGCACATCGCGCACGATTGCCTCGTCGGCAACCACGCGATCTTCTCCAACAACGCGACGCTCGCCGGCCACGTCACGATCGGCGACTACGCGATCCTTTCGGGTTTCGCCGGCGTGCACCAGTTCTGCCGCATCGGCGCGCACGCGTTCATCGGCATGGGCTGCCTCATCAACGGCGACGTGCCGCCGTTCGTAATGGTCGCGACCGAATACGGCCGCCCGCGCGGCATCAACGCCGAAGGCTTGAAGCGCCGCGGCTTCGATTCGGCACGCATCAACGCGATCAAGCGCGCCTACCGCACGCTGTACATGGGCAACCGCTCGTTCGATGAAGCACGGCGCGAGCTCGCCGAACAGGCGTCGGGCAGCGAAGACGTCGCGGCGATGGTCGACTTCATCGAGCACAGCGAACGCGCGCTGGTGCGTTAGAGGCCGGCACGAGCACCATGCCGTCGCCCATTCCCGATTCACGCTTCCCGAATCCCGGCTCCGTACGCTTTGTCCTCGTCGCCGGAGAAGCTTCCGGCGATCTCCTCGGCGCGGGTCTCATCTCGGCCTTGCGCGAACGCTTTCCGGGCGCCGCATTCGCCGGCGTCGGCGGACCGCGCATGATCGCCGCGGGACTGGAGGCATGGCGCTCGTCCGACGAGCTTTCCGTGATGGGCCTCGTCGAAGTGCTGCGCCATCTGCCGCGCCTGCTCGCACTTCGTCGCGACGTGCGGCGCCGCACGCTGGCGTTCCGTCCCGATGTCTTCGTCGGCATCGACGCGCCCGATTTCAATTTCGGTCTCGAGCGCAAGCTCAAATCCGCCGGCATCCGCACGGTGCACTACGTCAGTCCGTCGATCTGGGCCTGGCGCGCCAAGCGCGCGCGCACGATCGGCCAAAGCGCCGACCGCGTGCTGTGCCTGTTCCCGTTCGAGCCCGCGATCTATGCGCAATACGGCGTCGACGCGAAGTTCGTCGGCCATCCGCTCGCCGACAGCTTTCCGCTCGATCCGGCGCCCGCTTCCGCGCGCGCCGCGCTCGGTATCGCGGAGCGTGCCCGGGTGCTCGCCGTGTTGCCGGGCAGCCGGCTCGGCGAGATCCGCCGCCTCGCCGCCGATTTCGTCGGCGCCGCGAAGCTGCTGCGGGAACGTTTGCCCGATTTGCACGTGATCGCGCCGATGGCGAACGCGGCATGCCGCGCGGCATTCGAGGCGGAGATGGCCAAGGCGGGAATGTCGAGTTCCGATATCCAGCTTCTGGACGGCCAAGCCCACGAAGCGATGATCGCCGCCGACGCGATCCTGCTCGCCTCCGGCACCGCGACGCTCGAAGCGATGCTCGCCAAGCGGCCGATGGTCGTCGCGTATCGCCTGGCGCCGATGACCTATCGGATCGTGAAGGGACTCGGTCTTCTCAAGACCGATCGCTACTCGCTGCCTAACGTCCTCGCCGGACGCGAGCTCGTGCCCGAGCTGATGCAGGACGCCTGCACGCCCAAGGCGCTCGCCGATGCGCTACTGCCGATGCTGACCGAACCGCCGCCGATGCCGCTCCTCGCCGAATACCGGCACCTGCACCTCGCGCTCCGACGCGACGCGAGCCGCAGCGCAGCGGCCGCGATCGGCGAATTCGTCCTGCCGCCTGCTTCTCGATCCTGAACTCGCCGGAATGATCGCTGCAGTGCGCATTGACGCTGAGCGGGCTCGTCCGCACGATGCCGCCGGTGACGAGCCCCGCCCGCCGATGCCCCTGAAGACGCGCTTTGCGCGGGGCTTGCGTGTCTTCGCGTTCGTCGCGTTCGTGGCGCTGCTCGTGCTCGGCCCTTTCACCGAGCACACCTTCCCGGAAAAATCGTTCACGACGACGCTGGTCTTCCTGACCGCACTGACCGTCCTCTTCGCGAGCGGGCGCTTCGCGTTCGCGCTCCTGGTCGCAGCGCTCCTCTTCGGCGCGATCCAGATCGCGGCGATGCTGAAGTTCGTTTACCTGACGACGCCGGTGCTGGCACCGGATCTCGAATACTTCATCAACCGCGACACGATCGGCGTCATCGCGCGCTATCCCGTGCTGCTCGGCGCGAGCCTCGCCGCGGTGATCGTGATTCCGCTGGTCCTGATTCTTTCGTTCGCCGGCGAGCGTCCCGCGCTGTTCCGCCGCCACTCGCCCACCTCGCGCGCCGTCATTCGCATCGTCGGCACGGCGTCGGCCGCGGCGCTGCTCACGGTCTGCCTGATGCCGCGCGGTCCGTTCTCGGACGTCTTCAACAAGCCGATGTGGATCACGATCAACGATCGCAGCTTCCTCACCGACTTCTTCACCTCGTTCAACGATACGGTCGTCACGCGTCCGCAGATTCCGCTCAAGATCAACCGCAAGATCAACTGGAAGCTCGAGCGCCCGCTGCTGGCGCCGGCGGCGAAGCCCGATGTCGTGTCGATCCTCGAAGAATCGACGTTCGATCCGCGCATCCTGAAGGCGTGCACGCTCGCGGTGTGCAAGCAGAAGATGTTCGACGCCGACCGCGACACGCGCGCACGCGGCCTTCTCACCGTGCACACGTTCGGCGGCGGCACCTGGACCAGCGAGTTCGCCGTGATGACCGGCCTTGCGCACACGCTGTTCGGCGCGGCGGGACTCTACGCGCCGTACAACCTCGCGCCGCGCGTCGACCACACGCTGCCGCGCGCGTTCCGCGCGGCCGGCTATCGCACGATCGCGGTGTATCCGATGACCGGCGATTTTCTCAACGCGCGCAACGCCTACGACTACTACGGCTTCGACGCGTTCTACGACGGCACGCAGTACGGGCTCGGCTGGGAAAGCACCGACGCCGATCTCCTCAAGGTGTTCGAGCGCATCTACACCGACGAAAAGCGCGTGCACGGCGACCAGCCGCTATTCGTCTTCATGCTGACCTTGCACCAGCACGGCCCGCACATGACGCCGCTCGCGGAGTTGCCGGCGCCGTACAACGAGCCGCTCTTCCCCGGCAAGTTTCCGCCGAAGGATCTCGACAACTGGCTGAACCTCAATCTCGGCAATTACCTCGAGCGGCTGCAGCAGTCCGACGCAATGCTGGCCGATCTCGAAAAATTCCTGCTCGACGCCGACCATCCGGCGTTGCTGATGCATTTCGGCGACCATCAGCCGTCCTTCGACGGCGCGATTCATGCGATCCCCAAGCAAGTGCCCAAGGAAGCCGGACCGAACTCGAGCATGGTCACCTACTACAGCATCAAGGCGAACTTTCCGGTGCGGCGCAAGTTCGATTACCCTGTGCTCGACATCGCGTTCCTGGGTGCGCTCGTGCTCGACGTCGCCGGCGTGCCGAAGGACGCGTTCTACCAGGCCAACACGCTCCTGCGCGAACGCTGCAAAGGGCGTTACCTCGACTGCACGGATACCGGCATGGTCGATTCGTATCACGACTATGTGTTCAACACGCTGGGAGACCTGCGCGAATGAGCGAGCTCGACTTCGCGCCGGGTCCGAGCGTGCGCGTACGCCGCTGGATCGAGCGCCTGCACAAGAGCGCGACCCGCCACGGCGCGCCCGGCGCCGATGCGCTCGCCGGCGTCGATGAAGCCGGACGCGGTCCGCTCGCAGGACCCGTCGTCGTTTCCGCCGTGATCCTGGATCCGATGAAGCCGATCGTCGGCCTCGCCGATTCGAAGATGCTGTGCGAGAACGATCGCGACCGCCTCGCCGTGCTGATCCGGAAATCCGCGCTCGCGGTTTCCGTCGTCGCCGTCGACGTCGACGAGATCGACCGCTACAACATCTTGCACGCGACGCTGCTCGGCATGCAGCGTGCGCTCGAACAGCTCTCGCTCATGCCCGCGTACGCGCTGATCGACGGCAACATCCTGCCGAAGAAGATGCCGTGCGCCGGCCGCGCGGTCGTCGACGGCGACGCGCGGGAACCTGCCATCAGCGCCGCCTCGATCATCGCGAAGACCACGCGCGACCGCATGATGTGCGAGCTCGACGCGATCCATCCCGGTTACGGCTTCGCGCGCCACAAGGGCTACTCGACGCCGGAGCATTTCGAAGCGCTCGATCGCCTCGGCCCTTGCGCGCTGCACCGCCGCAGCTTCGCGCCGGTGCGCGAGAAATTCGCGACCGGCGATCTCTTCGCAGAACCGAGTCAGGCCTGATCGCCTAGAACCGCGCGTGCTCCAGCGGCCGCTCGCGGTGCATCAGCGTCCATTCCGCGTGTTCGGCCAGCGCCGCTTCGCCGAGCGCGCGCAGGATTTCGCGGCGCTCGAACGGATCGCGCGCGCGATCGAGCGCCTCGCGCGCGCTGGCGAAGATGCGGCACATGAAGCGGTACTGCTTGATGAGCTCCTTGTCCGCCTTGCGATACGCGTACGCTTCGCGCACCGCCGCGATGATCGACACCGCCGCCATCAGCGCGACCAGCTCCGTCTTCGTATCCTGCGAAAGGCGCAGGAAGAACACCGCGAGGAACACGCTGATGCCGATGCCGAGCCACAGACTCACCGAGCCCAGCATTTCGGTGACGCGATGCAGACGCGTGCGCTGCGCGACGCGGCGCTCGTAGTAGTGAAGCTGCCCCGACTTTCCCGACTCGCCGACCCATTCCGCGATCACTCGTTCCAGCGCGTCGCGCTCGCGCATCGGCGACGCCAGCTCCGCTTCGAGCCCGGCCGAGCGCATGACGTTGCGGATCCAGCCGAGCTCGACGTCCTGTTTCTGCAGGAAATTATCGTGCGCGAACTCGGCGTCGGCCGTCACCGATAAACCGGCGCGTCGCCAGTACGACTGCACGCGCAGGCCTTCGGCGAGCGCGCGATAGTCGAGGTATTTGCGATGCCATCCGCGCCGGCGCGCCAGGAGACTCAGCGAAACGCCGAACGCAAACAGCGCGAGGAACACGAAGATCATGTAGTCCTGCGCCGGCAAATCCGAGTAGCACATGAACGCGATGCCCATCAGCGCGGCCATCGTGTAGATCGCGCGCATCGCGAACAGCACGCGGCGCTGGAAATGGATCGCGAGCCAGTCGGCCGCCTGGAACAGACGATCGATCGCGCCGGCCTCGACGGAATCGTCGTGCGAACGCAGTTCCGCCTTCGCATCGATCTCGGCGCGATACTTCGCCCAGTCGATGTTGAATTCGCTCATGTGCGCGAACGTCGTCAGGAAATCCTGCGGCATCGGCGTCGTGCCGGGTGTCGTGCGATCGCCGGCGCGCCAGAATGTTTCGAGCGGCCGCAGCGGCGCCACGGGCGCGCCGTCGTCGGCATCGCGCGACGCGACGATGTGATAAGCCAGCCGCTCGACGTCGTTGCCGAGCGGACCGACCGCGCCGCGCACGCGCCGGCGTTCGACCGATGTCGGCTTGGCGCCGCTCAAATGGTAATTCACGATCTGCGCAGTGCCGCCGAGGCGTTCGGATTTCTTGCCGTCCCAGATCGCAAGCAGCAGATGGCAATGGTTCGAGATGTAGACGCCGGCTTGCGCGTACAGCCGGTCGCGCTCGCGTCCTGCCGGCGCGCTCGCGGCGCGTTCGGCCGAGCCCGGCGAAGGCAGCTCGATGACTTCGGCACTCGCGCACAACACGTCGAAGCGCGCGCTGTCGGAGGCTTCGAGAAAATCCTCGGCGTACTGTGCGCTCGACATCGGCAGCACCGCGATCAGCCGCGCTCCGGCCGCGAGCGCTTCCTCGGCGACGAGCTGATCGCCGCCTTGCGCGAGCGCGGAGACGACGGTCAGCTGCAGATCGGGAAAATCGCGATGCAGCATCGCGAAGAGGTCGCGCACGCGCGCGCGGATCGCCTGCGTTTCGGATTCGAGAAGATTGCGATGGCTGGTCACGCCGACGATCAGCGGGATCGATGCCTGGAGCTCGGCGGGGACGTTCGACATCAGATCGCATCGCCCCCGCTGAAAAGCATCTTGCCGCTCATGACGCATCCTGGAGCAGACGACGCGCTCGCAGCACGAGCGCGTCGCACGACCCGCTATTTGTTGTTCGGGTGATTGATCAGCCTCGGATCGTCCTCGAAGCGCTGGCCGTTATTGGGGCCGGCCAGCGCCGTCCACACCCACAACGCGTAGGTGTAGATGTTGCCGTCGTTGTTGGCATCGACGACGGTGAGCGTGGCATAGCCTGGACCGAGCGCATTCTGAGGAAACGTGAACTGAGTTCCGGTGTAGATGCCCGGGTTCTGGCCCTGCAAGGCAATCCAGAGCGCATCCTTCGCACCGTTCGCGGCGCCGAAGAAACTCAGCGGGAACGTGCCGACGTTGGGCGGCGAAGAGAATGTCAGAGTCGGCGTCGTCAGCTGGAAGACGATGGAGACCGATGTGCCCGACCCGAAGGCCTTGCTGAAATCGATTTGGCCGTCGGACGAAATCACGCCCGTCGGCGTTCCGGTGCCCGCGGTGAACGCGAAGGCGACGCCGTCGTTGATGCTCGTTTTTTTCGGTGTCACTGCGACATTGATGTTGACTGTAGCCATGATCGTTCCTCCCCTCGTGATGAACTAGCGTTTGCGTCCGCCGACGCTCTCTTCGGCGATTTCGCCGACGGCTCGCGCCGACGAATTCGCCGTGATGGCGATGAATGCGGGATGCCGATAACCGGTCGCTTCGAGCCGCGCGACGATCGTCGCCGCCTCGCTGCTGCGGCCCAGGCGCGACAGCGCCGCAGCCAGCGTCGTCGCGGTGGACGCATCCTCGTGTTTCTGATCGGATCCAAGCTCGGTTACTGCTCGCAGCCAGTCGCGCGCGGCTTCGTCCGACCGATTCAAGGCGCGCAGCTGATCGCCGCGCAACACCAGAGCCTCGGCAAGCTGTGCCTTGATCAGCTGATCGCTCTTTTCGTTCGCGCCGAGCCCATCGATGCGCTGCACGACTTGTGTCGAAAGATCGAGCGCGCTGCGATGATCGCCGCGCGCGGCATCGAGCATCGCCTGCACGATCTGGCAGCGGCTCAGCAGAAAACCGCGCCAGCGCACGACGCTCGCATCGCGCGTGATCAACGCTTGCGCCATCGCGGTCGCGCGCGCGATTTCGGCCGCGGCCGACGCCGCATCGCCGTTGAAGTAATGTGCTTCGGCGAGATACGCATACGCCTGCGCGCTCATGTCGGCCCACTGCGTGCTCTCGGGTTCGAGCGCGACGAGTTCGTCGGCAAGATGCGTCGCCAACTTCAGCTGCTGCAATGAAGCCGCGAGATCGCCGCGCGCCATCGCAAGACGCGCCAGCGCGTGATGATCGACCAGCATGCTGCGTTTGGCGTCGCTGTTCTTCGGATCGACCGCGAGCACAGATGTATAGATGGCGAGCTCGGCGGTGCGCTCGCGCGTCGCGGCATCGAGCTGGCCTTGTTTTTCGACCGCATCGGCAAGCCAAGCATGCGACTGCGCGTCCTCGAGCTGGCGCGCGACATCGTCAGGTGCTTGCTTCGCAAGCGCGGTCGAAACTTCCAACGAACGGCGGAATGCCGCTGCCGCTTCCTCGGCCCGGCCTTCCTTGATCAGCAGCGTGCCGAGATTGCTGTAGGCGTATTCGACTTCGGCCTGCCAGTCGGCCTTGGCCGGATCGAGCGCGACGAGGCGCTCGGCGAGAACCCGATACTCGCCGAACGATGTCTCGGCGATGTCGTTCTGCCCGCGCTGGAACGCGACGGCGCCGACCCAGTACACGCTTTGCGCATGATCGAACACGCGCTGCGCATCGTTCGGAGCGCGCGCGAGCAGCTCGCCCGTGCTGTGCGCGGCTTGCCGGAACACGTCGAGCGCGTGATCGAGATTGCCGCGCAGATCGTCGACCTCGCCGATCAAATGCAGCGCGCGTGCGCGCCGGCCGAGCGAATCGGCGTCGAGCGCGCCGGCGTTCTGCGCGGAGTAATAAGCCAGTGCGCGTTCGCCGACCGAATCGAGCGCGTCGAGGCGTCCCACCGGCTCGAGCTTCTTGCGCAGATCGCCGAGCATGAACTCGATCAGGCCTTCGGCTTCGCCGCGCTGCGCGATCGCTTCGCTGCGCGCGCGCAGCGCGTAGACGCTCAAGCCTCCGGTCAGCAGCATGCCGGCGAACGACGCGGCCGCGAGCGCGGCCCATTTGCGATTGCGCCGTTGATGCTCGCGTTGCTTCAGTGCATCGAAGCCGACATCGAGCATTCCCGCGATGAGTTTCAATCGCGCGTTGGCCTTGCCGTCCTTGCCGGGCCGCGCGTCGGCGGCGATCGGTTCGGTGCGCTCGCCCGTCAGCATGCCGCGCGCGTCGACGACGAAGCGAAGACCCGGACAAAAACATTCCTCGGCAGCGCGGCCGGAAAGATCGGTCGCGTTAGGCTCGCCACCGACGATCAGGCAGAAGATGCGCTCGCTGCGCCCGAGTCGCTTGAACGCGCGCACTTCCTCGTCGACCCAGCGCGATGCGGCGGCCTGCGGCGAGCAGATCACGATCAGGTTTGCGGACGCCGCCAGCGCTTCGTTGACCTTGCGCGAAAGATCGGTCGCGCTCGGCAACTCGTCGCGGTCGCGGAACACCGGAGCCAGCCGGCGTGGGATAGGACCGGCCGCGGTAACCTGCCCGACGAGACGACTCGGCACGCGGTAGGTTTCGATCGCCCTGTGCAGCCATTGCCCCCAGGCTTGGTCCTGGTGGCTGTAGCTGATGAAGGCGCGATACCCGAAGCCTTGGGCTTGCGGAGCATTCATCGCCGTCCCACCCCCGCTGGTGAGGCTGAGCAGCCTATCAAACTTGTGACGGATATCACACTTTAGGCTGAACGAGTCTCCGTCCGGCTGGCCGGTCCGATGGGCCTCGAAGTCCCTCTGTCAAGCTTGCCGCCCCGGGGGTCGCGGTCTACGCTGCGGCCTGCCTCTGCGCCGTCGCCCATGTCCCGGGAATTCGTTCACCTCCACGTCCACAGCGAGTATTCGCTGACCGACTCGACGATCCGCGTCGCCGATCTGATCGACGCGTGCGCCGGCGCCGGCATGCCGGCCGTGGCGCTGACCGACCAGAGCAACCTGTTCGCGCTGGTCAAGTTCTACAAGGCGGCCGAAGGTGCGGGCATCAAGCCGATCGCGGGCTGCGATCTGTGGATTGCCGATCCGCAGGACCGCGGCCAGCCGCACCGCCTGACCGTGCTCTGCCAGAACCGCGACGGTTATCTGAACCTGTCGCGCCTGCTCTCTCGCGCGTACGCGGAGAACCGCCACGGCGATCACGCGCTGGTCGACGCGAGCTGGATCGACGGCGCCAACGCCGGCCTGATCGCGCTCGCCGGCGGCGGCAGCGATGTCGGACGCCTGCTCCTCACGGGTCGCGACGATGCCGCGCGCACGCGCGCGGACTGGTGGCGCGCGCGTTTTCCGGATCGTCTCTATCTCGAAGTCTCGCGCACGCATCGCGCCGGCGAAGATGCGTTCCTCGCCGGCGCGCTCGATCTCGCCGCGGCGCTCGATCTTCCGATGGTCGCCAGCAACGATGTGCGCTTTCTCGCGCGCGAGGATTTCGAAGCGCACGAGGCGCGCGTTTGCATCCACGCGGGCCGCGTGCTGGCCGATCCGAAACGACCGCGCGACTATTCGCCGGATCAATACCTGAAATCGCCGGCCGAGATGGCGGCGTTGTTCGCCGAGCTTCCGGAGCTGATCGAGAATTCGGTCGAGCTCGCCAAGCGCTGCAATCTCGAGCTCTCGTTCGGCAAGTATTTCCTGCCGGCGTTTCCGGTACCCAAGGAACACACGCTCGACAGCTTCATCCGCACGCAGGCGCGCGAGGGCCTGGCGCTGCGTCTTTCTCGACACGCGCCGGCGAATGGCTTCACGCGCGAGGACTACGATTCGCGGCTCGAAATCGAGCTCGACGTCATCGTGCAGATGGGCTTTCCGGGCTACTTCCTGATCGTCGCGGACTTCATCAACTGGGCCAAGCAGCATGATATTCCGGTCGGCCCCGGACGCGGTTCGGGCGCGGGCTCGCTGGTCGCCTACGCGCTCGCGATCACCGATCTCGATCCGTTGCGCTACGACCTTCTGTTCGAGCGCTTCTTGAATCCCGAGCGCGTGTCGCTGCCCGACTTCGACGTCGACTTCTGCATGGATCGCCGCGACGAAGTCATCGACTACGTCGCCGACAAATACGGACGCGACCGCGTCAGCCAGATCATCACCTACGGCACGATGGCGGCGAAAGCCGTGCTGCGCGACACCGGACGCGTGCTCAGCATGCCGTATGGACAGGTCGATCGCATCGCGAAGCTCCTGCCGAAGATGCCGCTCGATCTTTCGCTGGAAGATGCGCTCGGCCGCTCCGACAAATCGCGCAAGGAACCCGATCGCGTCGTCGCCGAATTGAAGACGCTGTACGCGTCCGACGAGGAAGTCAAAGAGCTCGTCGATCTCGCGCTCAAGCTCGAAGACCTGACGCGCAACGCGGGCAAGCATGCCGGCGGCGTCGTGATCGCGCCCGGGCCGCTCAGCGATTACGCGCCGCTCTTCTCCGAATCGGGCGGCGGCGGCCTGGTCACGCAGTTCGACAAGGACGACGTCGAAGCGGTGGGCCTGGTCAAGTTCGACTTCCTCGGCCTTCGCACGCTGACGATCATCGATTGGGCGGTGAAGGCGATCAACGTGCGCCGCGCGGAGCGCAACGAAGCGCCCATCGACATCGCCGCACTGCCGACCGACGATCCGCAACCCTACGCCTTGCTCAAGCGCTGCCAGACGACGGCAGTGTTCCAGCTCGAATCGCGCGGCATGCGCGATCTGGTCAAGAAGCTGCAACCGGATACCTTCGAGGACATCATCGCGCTCGTCGCGTTGTTCCGTCCGGGCCCGCTGCAGTCCGGCATGGTCGACGACTTCATCGCGCGCAAGCACGGACGCGCGAACGTGAGCTATCCGCACGAGATGCTCGAACCGATCCTGAAGCCGACCTACGGCGTCATTGTCTATCAGGAGCAGGTGATGCAGATCGCGCAGGTGCTGGCCGGCTACTCGCTCGGCGGCGCGGACCTCTTGCGCCGCGCGATGGGCAAGAAAAAACCCGAGGAGATGGCCAAGCAGCGCGTCACGTTCGAGGACGGCGCGGCGGAGAAAGGCATCGAGCCGCGGGTCGCAAGCTCGATCTTCGACCTGATGGAAAAATTCGCCGAGTACGGCTTCAACAAGTCGCACTCGGCCGCGTACGCGCTGGTCGCGTACCAGACCGCGTGGCTGAAGGCGCACTACCCGGCCGAATTCATGGCCGCGGTGTTGTCGGCGGACATGGACAACACCGACAAGGTGGTCAACTTCCTCGGCGAAGCGCGCGCGATGCAACTCGAGGTGCTGCCGCCGGACATCAATGTGTCGAACTACATGTTCGAGGCGCGCGACGACAAGACGATTTGCTATGGCCTCGGCGCCGTCAAGGGCGTCGGCCACGGCGCCGTCGAAGCGATCGTCGATACGCGAAAGCAAAGCGGAGCGTTCCGCGATCTCCCCGATTTCTGCCGCCGCGTCGACGCGCAGAAGATCAACAAGCGCGTGCTCGAAGCCTTGATCCTCTCGGGTTCGATGGATGCGCTCGCGCCGAACCGCGCGAGCTTGATGGCGCAGCTCCCCGAAGCCGTGCGCGCCGCCGAGCAGCACGCGCGCGACGCGCAGGCCGGACAGAACGACATGTTCGGCGCGGTCAGCGCGAACGTCATCGCGCCGGTCGCGCTCGCGGTCGTCGACGAATGGCCCATCGAGCGCAAGCTCGCCGGCGAGCGCGAGACGCTCGGCCATTATCTTTCCGGTCATCCGACCGACAGCTGGCGCGGACTCATCGCGCGTGTCGCGACCTCGCCGATCGGCGAGATCGATCAGCACCACAAGCCCGTGCCGCCCGGCGAGCGGCGCGGGCGTTTCTCCGACCAGCCTTTCACGATCGCCGGCCAAGTCATCGCGCTGCGCAAGCGCGGCGATGCGATGGCGTTCGTGCAGGTCGAAGATTTCTCCGGTCGCATCGAAGTCAGTCTCTTCCGCGAGACGCTGGTCGAATACGGCCCGCTGCTGACGCGCGATGCGATCCTGGTCTTCGACGGCGGCTTGAGCCTCGACGAGTTCTCCGGCGGCTATCAGCTGCGCGTCAACGCCGTGCGCACGATCGAATCGGCCTGCGAGCGCCAGGCGCGTCTTTTGCGCCTGCGTCTCAACGGGATCCACGGCGATTTCGTCGCGCGCCTGCAGCACGCGCTCGCCGCGCACCGCGGCGGTTCGACGCCCGTGCGCCTCTCGTTCCGCAACGCGACCGGACAAGCCGAAATCGAGCTCGGCGCCGACTGGCGCGTGCGCGCGGCGCCCGGCCTTACGCGCGCGCTGGAGGCGCTCGACGGCGTGCTGGCGGCGGAATACGTGTTCGGGGCGACGACCCCGGCGAGCTGAGCAAAGACGGTCCGCGATCCGGACTTTCCCCCTCGCCAAGCCGCTATACTCGCGGCCTTTGCGCCCGCCTCCAGGCGCGAAACTTCGCCGAATGAATCCGAACTTCCTCGATTTCGAACAGCCCATCGCCGAACTGGATGCGAAAATCCAGGAGCTGCGGCTTGCCAGCCATGGTCAGGCGTTCAATATCGAGGACGAGATCTCGACGCTGCAGGACAAGCTCAAGGCCAAGACGGCCGAGATCTTCCGCAACCTGACGCCGTGGCAGGTCGCGCAGCTGGCGCGCCATCCGGCGCGCCCGTACACGCTCGATTACCTCGGTGTGATGTGCGAGGAATTCCACGAGCTCGCCGGCGACCGCGCGTTCGCCGACGACGCCGCGATCGTCGGCGGCCTGGCGCGCATCAACGGGCGCAGCCTCGTCGTCATCGGGCATCAGAAAGGCCGCGACACCAAATCGAAGATCCGGCGCAATTTCGGCATGCCGCGTCCGGAAGGCTATCGCAAGGCGCTGCGCCTGATGCAAATGGCCGAGCGCTTCAAGCTGCCGATCCTCACTTTCATCGACACCGCCGGCGCATGGCCCGGCGTCGATGCCGAAGCGCGCGGCCAGAGCGAAGCGATCGCGCGCAATCTCCTCGAAATGAGCGAGCTCAAAGTGCCGATCGTGTGCACCGTGATCGGCGAAGGCGGCTCGGGCGGCGCGCTTGCGATCGGCGTCGGCGATCGCACGAACATGCTGCAGTATTCGACGTATTCAGTGATCACGCCGGAAGGCTGTGCGTCGATTTTGTGGAAGAGCGCAGAGCGAGCCAAGGACGCGGCGGACGCGCTCAGCCTCACCGCGCCGCGCCTGCTCGAGCTAGGTCTGATCGACAAGATCATCCGCGAGCCACTCGGCGGCGCGCATCGCAATCCGCATTCGATCGCGGTGCGCCTCAAGGCGATCCTGCTCACGCAGCTCGACGAGCTCGAACGCCTCGACGCGACGACGCTGCTCGAGCAGCGCTATCAACGCCTGCGCCGCTACGGCGCTTATACGGGCGGGTGATCGCGCGCGTCGCATTCGCGCGACGATTTCGCGGCATGTTTCTTCGTCGTTCCCGATACGCAATTTTCGTTGCGATGCTTATCGTCTCGCACGTCGCGTTCGCCGTGATCGACGGCGGCACGCCGACCGAGGACGAAGCCGTCGTCGATGCGGCATCGTTGGTGCGCCCGGCGCTGCTTTCGGGCCCGGGCTTCAGCGTCGATCCGCATGTCGAGCTGCGCGGCTACATGGCGCACTTCACTCTGGATACGCCGGTGGGTCCGCTCAATGCGGACAGCGTCGAGATTCTCGCCGAGCGCGAAGCCGAGCTGCCGGCGCTCGACGCGCTGGATAAAGCTACGCGCTCGGACGCGTTCGCGCGCGCCGCGGGCAACCGCTTCGTCGCGACCGGCAAGATGCTCGGCAAGATCGTCATGCATCCGATCGATACCGTGCTCGGCATTCCAGCCGGTGTCGCGCGTTACTTCGGCGATCGGTTGAAGAAGATCGGTACGCAGGCACAGACGCTCTCCGATCGCACTGCGCGCACGCTCGGCACGCACGGCAATCCGTATCCGGTCGACGAAGGCCCGATGACCGACGCGCGCGGCGACGGCAGCGACGCGCCGCCGAAGAACAAGCCGAAAAAACACTGGTACACGCGCGTTTCCAGCGAAGCCGAGCGCGAGATCAAGCGCCAGCTCAAATACACCGAGGTCAAGCGCGATCTCGCCAAGCAGCTCGGCATCGATCCGTACAGCGGCAACGCGTACGTGCAGGAACGCTTGTCCGCACTGGCCTGGGTCGGCACCAGCGGCAACTTCAGCGCCGGCGCTGCGCTCGGCGCCGTCGGCGGAACCGGCGCGGTCGTGCTGTCGAACGGAACCAAGGTCAACGACGTCGTCTGGAAACTTTCGCCGGACGACTTGCGAGCGCGCAACGGCGATCGCTTGCACGCGTATTGTCGCGACGAGCTTCTGATCCGCCAATTCCTGCGCCGCGGCGCATTCTCGCCGACATTGCAGACGGGGCTGGTCGACACGCTGGATCAATTGAAACCCGCCGAGGGCGGCGATGCGTTGCTCGAGCTCGGCATGACGGCAGGCTCCGAGCTCGAGGCGCGCTTCGTGGTCAATGGCCTGCGCATGACGGCCAAGCATCTGGGCGCACGCGCCAAAGGCGGCAGCCTGCGCCCGATCGGCGCGGGCCTCGCATACCTTTCGGGCGATGGCGAGCTGGTGCTGCCGCTTCCCGTCGACCGCTTGAGCTGGACCCGGGAAGTGCAGGCGTTCGTCGATCGCGACGAGTTCCGCGTCGTCGACAAGACCGTGCTGATCGGCGGCGAAGCGACGCTTGCGGCGCGTCGCGCGTTGACCGAGCGGGGCTGGAATATCGTCGTGCGCGCGCCGTGGCCGGGATCGCCGCCGTATCCGGCGTACGACGAGCCGGCTGATGCGGACGAGTAACGCCTCATACCGTCATCCCGGCGAAAGCCGGGATCCATTTTGATCTTGGTGGAATGCAGATGGATCCCGGCTTTTCGCCGGGATGACGAGTTGAGGGGCTTTCGCAGGGATGGTGCGTTGAAGGGCTTCCGCAGGGATGGTGCGTTGAAGGGCTTGCGCCAGGACGACGAGCACGGACTTTCGCCCAATCGCGACGATGACGGACAATACGCGCCCGCTTCACCGCCGATGGACATCATGGACAACGCCGCCACCCCGCGCCTGGAAGCCGAGCTCGAATCGATCCGCGAACAGGGCCTCTTCAAGACCGAGCGCATCATCACGACGCCGCAGTCGTCCGCGATCCGCACGGCCGACGGCCGCGAAGTGCTCAATTTCTGCGCGAACAATTATCTCGGGCTCGCCGATCATCCGGACATCATCGCGGCGGCGAAGCGAGCGCTCGACACGCATGGCTTCGGGCTCGCCTCGGTGCGCTTCATCTGCGGCACGCAGGATCTGCACAAAACACTCGAAGCGACCATCACGAAATTCTTCGGCACCGACGACGCGATCCTCTACACGAGCTGCTTCGATGCGAACGGCGGCTTGTTCGAGACGATTCTCAACGACGAGGACGTCGTCATTTCCGATGCGCTGAACCATGCATCGATCATCGACGGCATTCGCCTGTGCAAGGCCGAGCGGCGCCGCTATGCGAACGGCGACATGGCCGAGCTCGAAAAACATCTCGCCGAGTCGCAAGGCAAGCGCACGCGCCTGATCGCGACCGACGGCGTCTTCTCGATGGACGGCTTCATCGCCAAGCTTGACGAGATCGTCGCGCTCAAGAAGAAATACAACGCGCTCTTGATGGTCGACGATTCGCATGCGACCGGCTTCGTCGGTCCGACCGGGCGCGGCTCGGCGGAATTGCACGGCGTGATGCGCGAAGTGGACGTGTTCACGTCCACGCTCGGCAAGGCGCTCGGTGGCGGCTCCGGCGGATTCACGACCGGAAGCCAGGCGATCATCGATCTCTTGCGCCAGCGCTCGCGGCCATATCTTTTCTCGAACACGCTGCCGCCGCCGCTGGTCGCGGCGTCGATCAAGGTGTTCGAGATGCTGTCCTCGTCGACCGCGCTTCGCGACAAAGTCAACGACAACGCGCTCTATTTCAGGAAGCGCATGACCGAAGCGGGTTTCGATATCAGACCCGGCACGCATCCGATCGCGCCGGTGATGCTCTACGACGCCAAGCTCGCGCAGGAATTCGCCAAGGCGCTGCTCGACGAAGGCATCTATGTGATCGGATTCTTCTACCCGGTCGTGCCGCAGGGTCAGGCGCGCATCCGCACGCAAATGAGCGCGGCGCACACGCACGAGCAGATCGACCGCGCCGTCGCGGCCTTCGTCAAGGTCGGCACGAAGCTCGGCGTGCTCGGCGCGTAGGCAAGCGCCGATGCGTTATGGAAGCGCGTCGAATCCGTCGGCGAAGATGACGTCGGCGGGCCCCTCGTAGAACCAGGCCGCGCCTTGGTACGTATGGTCGCCGACCGGCGCGAACGGCTCGCCGACGAGCGCGGTGGATCCCGACAGAGCCACCGACCAGCCGAAGAAATCGATCGCCGGGCCGTCGCCGGAAACCAGCTCTTCGACTTGGGTCCATTCGCCGCCTGATTTTGCGAAGCGGTAGACCTGGCCTTGGTCGGTGTCGTAGAAATTCGTCGCGCCGACGATCGCGTTGTCTCCCGAGACGGCCACCGACCAGCCGAAATCGTTGTTCGCGGCGCCATCGCCCGCGAGGAGCTTCTGGCTTTGCAGCCAGCCCGCGCCTGTGTTTTCGAAGACGTAGACGGCGCCCTCGAACGCGTTGTCGTCGACCGTCGCGTACGGCGCGCCGGCGAAGACGGTCGAGCCGGAAACACCGACCGATCGGGCGAAGTTGTCGAAGGCTGCGCCGTCGTCCGATGTCAGCTTCGCCACTTCGCTCCAGCCCGCGCCGGAATTGTCGAAGACATACGCCGCGCCCTGCGTGACGTTGGCGCCGATCTGCGCGCTGTCGGCGCCGACGACGACGGTATCCGGATCGGCCGCGACGGAGGCGCCGAAGAAGTCGCCCGTTCCCGCGTCGCTGGCCGTGAGTTTCTGCACCTGGCCCCAGCCACTGGCGGTCGCCGCGAACACGTAGACGGCGCCGACCTGGACACCGTCGACGACCGCGAACGGCGCGCCGGCGAAAACATTGCCGTTCGAGGCCGCCACCGACCATCCCAGACAGTCGTTCGCGGCAGCATCGTCGGCCGTGACCTTGGCCTTCTGCGTCCAATGCGATCCTGAGCCTGTGAAGACGTACACCGCGCCGCGGCTGCCGGAGGACTGATAAGCGCCGATCGCGACCATCGAGCGCGAGATCGCGACCGCGGAGCCGAAGATGTCAAATGCGTGGCCATCGGCGGCGGTGAGCTCAGCCGTCTCGGTCCAGATGCCGTCCGATTCGGTGAATATGTAAGCGACGCCCTGCTGCTCGTTGCCGCCGACCGTCACGTCATAGGCGCCGACCACGGCGGTATGCCCGTCGACGCCGACGGACCAGCCGAAGAAATCGCCGGCAGCGCCGCTGTCGATGACGACTCTCTGCGCCGGCCATGCCGACGAATCGGCCCGGTCGCGGAGCGCTGTGGAAAGCTCGACGCCGGGCAACGCTGATACCAAGGCGTAGTCCGCATGCGCCGGATGCACGATCGCCGGCAGCGACGGTGCCGAGAGCGCCAACGCGGCTGACGGCATCGCGACGGCGAGGAGTGCCGCAAGGGCGGCGGCGGCGGCGAAAGATCGAAGAGATTCCGTTCGATGCGATACGTACATGAGCGAAGCCTCGCGCGGTTTCGATGGCGATTGGAGCATGCGCGCGCCGTCCCCGGAGCGCGTGACGATATCGCTCCTGTTCCGTTTCTTTTTGTTTATTTTTTACTTTCGCGCCAGGGCGCGCCGCTCAAGCGATCGAGGCGATGATGCGCGCGGCTTCGCGCGCGCCGTCGTACTTGCGTACGCGTTCCTTGAACGCATCGGCGTTCTCGCGATAGCGCGGCTCCTCGACGACGTCGCGCACGGCTTCGCTGAATTCGTCGAATCCGAGCCGCTTCGCCGAAAGCTTGCGGCCCAGGCCATGCCGCTCGACGGCGTCGAGATTCCACTCCTGCTCGCCCTGGTTCGGGATGCCGACCAGCGGCACGCCGTGGTTCAGCGCCGAGTAGATCGATCCGCGTCCGCCGTGCGTGATCATCGCCGCGCAGTTGTGCGACAGGATCAGGCTTGCCGGCACGTAGTCGCTGACGATGACGTTCGGCGGACATTCGGCGCCGGAATAACCGTAGAGCCCGCCGGTCGCGGCGACGACCTGGACATCCGGCGAATCGCCGAACATGCGGCCCAAGTATTCGACCGCACGGTTGAACTTCTCGCCGTACGAGCCGAGGTAGACGAAGATCGATTTCTTGCCGGGATCGATCCTGCCGAACCACGACGGCACGCGACCGGCCTGCTCGTGCAGCAGCGGACCGATCATGTGCGCGTGCGGCGGAAGAAGGGTCGAGGGCGCAAATTCGTGCGCGTCCATCAGGATCGACGCGTCGCCTTCGAAGAGGTCCTTCATCGAATCGAAGCGCTTGTCGCTGCGACCCTTGAGATACGCGTTGTACGGCTTGACCCACGATTCGAACAGCTTTTCCTCGGCCCAAGCACTGACCGGGCCGAGAATGCTCTGCGGCAAATGCTTCACGATGGCGCTGAGCGGATGCGATTCGGGTAGGACTTTCTCGCCGGCGTAGTAGCGCGTCAGCACCGTATTGCAGAGCACGGCGCGCGGCGTACCGGTCAGAAGCGCGGACAGGGCCAGCGTCGGGCGGTGCAGGTCGACGACCGCGCCGGCGTCGTGCTTGCGGATCAGGGCCGACTCCGCCTCGACGAACTCGGCGATGCTTTCGCGCGTGTGGTAGCCGAGGCTCGACTTGTTGATGAATGCGACCGCGCGCTCGGCGTCGAGCTCGACGACATCCTCGACCTCGAAGCCCGATTCTTCGATGTAGGCGCGGCATTTTCCGCGCGCCGCGAAGACGACGTCGTGGCCCGCCTCGCGCAACGCGTTGCCGATCGCCACGAGCGGCTGCGTGCCGCCGAGGTGATTGGCATAGGGGAACATCAGTACGGTTTTCATGCCCTGTCTGTCGCGCAGCCGCCGCGATGCCGGGCGCCGCCGCGAGGACGGGCATCAAGGCTCAGGGAATCGGCGGTCGTGCGGACCTGCAAATCCGACACATTTGTAAACCAGGATTATGCGCCTAATGCACGGCGCTCCGCTGTGCTCAGTGACCGGAATTTACCTTTGCCCAGATCGCCTAGCGCAACGTCGCCGATCGCGACGCGAACGAGCCGCAGGACGTTCATATCGAGCGCGGCCAGCACGCGCCGGATCTGCCGGTTGCGGCCCTCGTCGAGCACGATTTCGAGCCAGGCGTTCTTTTCGCCGCGGCGCAGCATATGCGCAGACTTGACAGCGAGACGCTCGCCGCGATCGACGATGCCGTCGTGCATGCGAGCAAGCTCGTCATCGTCCGGAATACGATTCACCTGCACGTGATACGTCTTGTCGGGTCCCGATTCGGGCGCCGTGATGCGCGCCGCCCACACGCTGTCGTTGCTCAGCAGCAGCAAGCCTTCGCTCGCCTTGTCCAGCCGGCCGACCGGCGCCACCCAAGGCAGGCTTGCGCCTTCGAGCAGCGCGTACACCGTCTCGCGGCCGCGCTCGTCGCTCGCGGTCGTGACGTAGCCGCGCGGCTTGTTCAAAGCGAGATATAGACGCTCGCTCGCGCGCACTTCGGCACCGTCGATCGCGATGCGGTCGCGCTCGGCGTCGGTCGGTTTTTCCGGATCGCGCACGGCGCGGCCATTGACGCAAACGCGACCCTCGCGCACGAGCTCCGCCGCGCGCGTGCGCGAACACACGCCGAGCTTCGCGATGACCCGCGCGAGGCCATGACGCGGACGCGCGTCGCCGCCATCCGTCTGCCTGGGCGATTTCACAATGTGGAAAACCCCGTCAGTGCGCGATCGTCGACAGGCTCGCGATCGACGCGATCGACACGCGCCGACGGAGGTCCGACGCGAAGCCAGCGCTCGAGCGCATCGAGCACTTCGGTGTCGCCGCTCGCTACGACTTCGACGCGACCATCGTCGAGATTCTTCGCATGACCACCAACTCCGAGGCGCAAAGCCTCGATGCGCGTCGACGCGCGAAAGAACACGCCCTGCACGCGACCGGACACGATGAAGCGCACGGTCGGCATCGCGCGGCTACGACTTCTTCGCGCCCGCCGCGATCGCTTTCTCGAGATCGCCGGAGGTCACGGGACCCGTGAATTTCTTGGCGACGTCACCGGTCGGCGAGATGAGGTATGTCGTCGGCAGACCTTTGGGCGGATCGAACTGGCCGGGCGGCTTGTCCAGCGGCACGTTCGCGACCGGATACTTCACCGGATGCTTGGCGAGGAATGCGACGACGTCCTCGCGCTCCTCGCCGCCGAACGCGATGCCGATCGCGCGGACGTCCTGACGGCTTTCGACGAACTTCGAGATGTCCGGCATCTCCTTGATGCACGGCGAGCACCACGTCGCCCAGAAATTGACGACGACCCATTTGCCGCGCTGAGCGGAAAGATCGAACGATTTGCCGTCGAGCGTCGGGACGACGAGCGTCGGCTGCTTGGGCATCGCGGCGAGGGCACCGGCGGCGACGAGTGCGCCGGCGAGTGCCAGCGCGATGCGGCACAGAATTCGGTTCATGCTGGCTCCGTAGGTTCGGCCGCGAGCGGCGCCGCGGCGTTCTTGATCTGTGACCGCTCCGGGGCCGGAAAGATTTCGGCGAGCGGAATGTCGAGCCCTTCGCGCACGTTCGCGGCGAGGCGCGCGAGCAGCACCTTGACCGTCGGCGAATCGTCCGGCGCGGCGCGCACGTCGTCGGGCAGACGGTAGCTGCCCTCTTCGTAGATTTCCAGGAGATTGATGGTCGCGAAATCGCGCACCACGACCCACTCGCCGAGCTCGTTGCATTGAATCAGGCCGACGCGATGCAGGTCGCCGAGATAGCGCTGCAGCAGATCGTCGGTCAGGAACGGCTCGGCGACGAGCAGCGTGTTGGCATGGATGCCGCGACCTTCGCGGTGCGCCGCGGCGAAATGATTCAACACGCGCAGAAGGCCGGTGAATTCCTCGCCGCGCGGAAGGCGCATTGCCGCGGGCCGATAGTCGAATGCGTTGAGCGATGCGGTCAGCGACGCGCCGAACAGCACGATCGCCCATGAGAGATAGATCCAGAAGATGAAGATCGGCACGATCGCGAGCGCGCCGTAGACCTCCGTATAACTCGCGCGCGTCGCATAGAGCGTGAAGCCGCGCTTGGCCGCTTCGAACATCGCCGCGGCGATGAACGATCCGAGCAGCGCATGACCGAGATGCACGCTTCGATTCGGAATGACCATGTAGCCGGCGAGGAGCGCGCTCCACACGATCAGGAACGGCAGCGCCGAGAGGATGCGCGCCTTCAGCGACAACTGCGCGGCCGCCTCGTCGATGAAAGGCAGCGCGATGAAATACGAGCTGATCGCAAGCGCCGCAACGAGCAGCAGCGGACCCAGCGTCAGCGCGGTCCAGTAGATGACGAAGCGCGAAGCATGGCCGCGCGCATTCGGCACGCGCCAGATCCGATTGAACGCATCTTCGATGCTCATCATCAGCGCGAGCGCGCTGAAGAAGAGAACGAGGATGCCGACCGCGGTCGCCTTGCTCGCGTTCTGCGCGAACTCCGTGATGTAACCTTCGATCGCGCCGCCGGCTGCGGGCACGAAGTTCGCGAAGACCCACGTCGTAATCTTGTCGCGCCAGCCGGCGAACCCCGGAAACGCGGCGAGGATGCCGAGGATGGCCGCGGTCAGCGGCACCAGCGCGAACACCGAGGTGTAAGCCAGCGCGCCGGCGGTCTGCATGCAGCGATCTTCCAGGAACCGCGACCAGGTGAAACGCAGCAGCGCCAGCGAGCGTTCGCGGTCGATGCTGAGGTTTCTGGCAAACTTCGCGGCCCGGGCGTGCATGCGCTGAATCTAACCCAGCGCGCCGCCAAGACCAATCGGACGGATGAACGTGCGCGAAATCCTCGTGCTGTACTACAGCCGCAACGGCAAGACCGCGCAGCTCGCGCGGTTGGTCGCGCGCGGCGTCGAGGAAGCCGGCTGCGCCGCACGCGTGCGCAGCGTGCCGCCGGTCGCGCCGGTCACTGAGGTTGCGCACGCGCCCGAGCCGGACGCGGGCGCGCCCTATGCGACATTGGACGATTTGCGCGAATGCGCAGGCCTCGTGCTCGGAAGTCCGACGCGCTTCGGCAACATGGCCGCACCGCTGAAGTATTTCCTCGATACGACCGCGACCGACTGGCTATCCGGCACGCTCGCCGGCAAGCCGGCGGGCGTCTTTACGTCGACCAGCACGCAGCACGGCGGCCAGGAAACGACGCTGGTCTCGATGATGCTGCCGCTGCTCCATCACGGCATGCTGATCGTCGGCATTCCGTACACCGAAGCGGCGCTCAATCGCACCAGCGGCGGCGGATCGCCGTACGGCGCGAGCCATGTCGCCGGCGTTTCCGATCAGCACGCGATCAGCGACGACGAGCGCGCATTGGCGCGCGTGCTCGGCCGGCGCGTCGCACAAGTCGCGTTGCGCCTGGAACGCGTGGCATGAGTCCCGAGCGCGTCGGCGTCGCTGCGTGGATCGCGCTCGTCGCGCTGCAGTTCGTCTGGTATTTCGTGATTGCGCCGCCGGCCGGCGGCTCGCCGTGGATCGCAATCGCGCTGACGTTGCCGGCGCTCCTGTTGCCGCTCCTCGCATGGCGGAGCGGCGTGCGGCGCATGTTGCTGTGGGTCGGCGTCGCTGCGCTCTTCTACTTCTGCCACGGTGTGGTCGCGGCATGGATCGCGCCTGCGGCTCGCGTTCCTGCGCTGATGGAAAGCGCGCTCTGCGTGGTCGCGATCGGAACGCTAGGCTGGAGCGTGCGTCGCGATCGTGCGCGCCGGGCAGACTGACATCGTGTCGCCGTCATCCCGGCGAAGGCCGGGATCCATTTGCTTTTTTGTGCTAGATCAAAATGGATCCCGGCTTTCGCCGGGATGACAGGGAGATCAACCCAGCTTATCGTCGCGCTTCATGCACTGCTCGTGCTTGACACGCAACGTATCCGGCAGCTTCTCAGCCAGGAAGTCGACGAACGCGCGCACGCCCGGCAGCAATCCGCGGCGGCTCGGATAGACGAAATGCGCCATGCCCTGCGGGATGCTCCATTCGGGCAGCACCACTTCGAGCTCGCCGCGCGTGATCGCGGGTGCGCAGACGAATTCGGGCAGCGCGGTCACGCCCATGCCGCGCCGCGCGGCTTCGTAGAGAACGCCGAACTCGCCGCAGACGAGCCGCGGGCGCATCTCGACGTTGACCTTCGCGCCCGACGCATCGAGAAGCTCCAGCACCTGCGCGCCGTCGTGCTCGAACTGAGAAAGAAACGGCAGGCGTTCGAGATCGTCCGGTGTCTTCGGCCGCCCGTTCTCGTCGAGGAATTTCGGATTCGCCGCGAGCAGCACGCGCGACTGGCCGAACGTGCGCAGCACCAGCGCCGCATCCGTGTCGATTTTGCTGCGCACACGGATCGCGACGTCGAAACCTTCGTTGATGACGTCGACGCGCCGGTTCGCCGCGTACACGCGCACCTGCACTTTCGGGAACTTCTCGAGGAATTCCGGCAGCACGTGCGCGAGCACCGTCTGCGCGATCGCGATCGGGCAGCTGACGCGCACGACGCCGCGCGGCTCGGCACGAAGCTCGTCGACGACGTCTTGCGCCGCCTGCGCTTCCTCGAGCATGGCGCGGCAGTGCGCGTGGAAACGCTCGCCGACTTCGGTGACGGCGAAGCGGCGCGTCGTGCGCTGCAGTAGTCGCACGCCAAGGCGCTCTTCCAACAGCGCAATGCGCTTGCTGAGCCGCGATTTCGGCACGCCGAGCGCTCGGCCGGCAGCTGAAAAGCCGCCGTGCTCGACCACGGCCGAGAAGAACCGGAGATCGTTGAGGTCCGCCAGCGCGCCTTCCGAGAAAGCGTCCATTGTTCTCTCCAGAGAACGATAAGTCCCATTATTGCTGACTTATCGTTTGATCGTCCACGCCTTAGCTTAGTTGCCGTCGCCGAAACCGGCGTCCTGACTTGAAGAGGCTCCCATGAAACTCCTGCACATCGACTCCAGCGCCCTCGGCGGGTACTCGGTGACGCGCGAGCTCAGCGCCGCCATCGTCGACGCCTGGAAACAGCGCCATCCGAACCTCGAGATCACCTACCACGACCTCGCCGCCGAACCGCTGCCGCATTGGGCGCCGGTCGCCGACGCTGCCGATCCCGCGGTGCGCGCCGGAAACGACCTGATCGACGAGCTCCTCGCCGCCGATGTCGTCGTCATCGGCGCGCCGATGTACAACTTCGGTATCTCCAGCCAGCTCAAGGCCTGGATCGACCGCATCGTGGTCGCCGACCGCACGTTCCGCTACGGCGCGAGCGGAGTCGAAGGCTTGGCGGGCGACAAGAAAGTCATCATTGCTTCCGCGCGCGGCGGTTTTTACGGTGCGGATTCGGATTTCGATTTCCAGGAAAGCTACCTGCGCCACGTGTTCGGCTTCATCGGCATCAAGGACATCGATATCGTCCGTGCCGAAGGCATCGGCACCGGACCCGAACAGAAGGCCAAGGCGCTCAGCGAGGCGCACGCCGAGATCGACGGCCGCTTGCTGGCTGCCGCCTGATCCGTCCGGCCCAACTCCGGCTGCCCGCCGGAGCTGAGGCCGGGTCTCGCGAGTCCCGGGCGCGCGGACACATCCCACGCGCGCCCGGTGTTATTTTCGGCGCATGGAATTCGTTCAAGACGCGCCGGTTCTCGGCCCAACGTTCACCGACGATCGCGTGCTGCGGTCGTATCTCGCGCGCGCGCTGCCCGATTCCGCGCGCACCTCGATCGAACCCGACCTGCATGAGCTCGGTGCGCACGCGGCCAGCGCGTGGCAGATCGCGCGCGCGCGCACGCCTTGCGAGCCGTCGCTGACGCAATGGGACGCCTGGGGCGAGCGCATCGATCGCATCGAGATCACGCCGGTCTGGCGCGAAGGCGCCGCGATGACCACGCGCTACGGTTTCGTCGCCGCCGGCCATGACGGCGCGCACCGCGAATTCGCGCGCATCGATCAGTTCGCGCGCGTTTATCTCTATCACGTTGCCAGCGAGTTCTACACGTGCCCACTCGCGATGAGCGACGGCGCCGCGACGGCGTTGAAGGCATCGGGCCATCGCGCGCTGATCGAGCGCGCCGTGCCGCGTCTTCTCGCGCGCGACCCCGCGGCCTTGTGGCTGTCGGGACAATGGATGACCGAAACCGCCGGCGGCTCCGACGTCGGCAACACGCAGACGATCGCGCGGCGCGACGGCGCACGCTGGCGCCTCTACGGCCGCAAATGGTTCACGTCCGCGGTCGTGGGCGAGATGGCGCTGACGCTCGCTCGTCCGGAAGGTGCCGGCGAAGGTGCGGATGCGCTAGCGCTTTTCTACGTCGAGACGCGCGACGACAACGGTCGCTGGAACGGCATCCGCATCGATCGCCTCAAGGACAAGCTCGGCACACGCGAGTTGCCGACGGCAGAAATCCATCTCGACGGCGCCATCACCGAACCCGTCGGCGAGCTCGCGCACGGCGTGCGCCTGATCGCGCCGGTGCTGAACGTCACTCGCACATGGAACACGATCTGCGCGCTCGCCACGATGCGCCGCTCGATCGCGCTCGCGACCGACTATGCGCGCAGGCGCCGCGCATTCGGACGCCCGCTGATCGAACAGCCGCTACATGTCGCGACGCTGGCCTCGATGCAGGCGGAGTTCGAGGCGGCGTTCCAGCTTGGCTTCCATGTCGCCGGTTTGCTCGGCCGCACGGAGCATGGCAGCGCAAGCGACGACGAGCGCGCGCTGCTGCGCATCCTGACGCCGGTCGCCAAGCTCTGGACCGGCAAGCTCGCCGTCGGCATCGCCTCCGAAGCCTGCGAAGCCTTCGGCGGCGCGGGCTACATCGAGAACACCGGACTTCCGCTGATGCTGCGCGATGCGCAGGTGTATCCGATCTGGGAAGGCACGACGAACGTGCTGGCGCTCGATCTCTTGCGCGTGCTGGCGAAGACCGGTCTCGATCCCGTGCGACGCGCCATCGAGGATTTGCTGACCGCGCACGAGCACTCCGCCGCGGTCCGCGGGGCGTTCGATGCCGCGAGCCGCTGGCTCGCCGCGCATGCGAATCGCCGCGATGAGCTCGAAGCCGGCGCGCGCGGAATGGCGCTGACGCTCGCGCGGACATTCGCCGCCGCCTTGCTTTCGCGGCACGCGGCCTGGGCGAGCGAGCGCGGCGACGACCGGCCGCGCGCGGCACTCGCGGTCTTCGTCGGCCGCGGCCTGGTTCGCCTGCCGGCGCACGATGTCGCCGCACATCGCGATTTGCTCGCGGGCTGACCGTAAAATGCGCGCACCCGCGCTCTCTCTCCGGAATCCTCCATGCAGCACCTGACCATCGTCGCCACCGGCGGCACCATCGACAAGATCTACTTCGACGACAAATCGACGTTCCAGATCGGCGCGCCGCAAATCGGCGAGATCCTCGAAGCGCTCGGCGTCGCGTTCGAGTTCGAGGTGGTGCCGGTCCTGCGCAAGGACAGCCTGCACATCGACGACAGCGATCGGCGCCTGATCCGCGAGGCGATCGAGCGCCAGCCGCACCGGCACGTGCTGGTCACGCACGGCACCGACACGATGGTCGAGACCGCGCGTGCGCTCGACGGGATCGCCGGTAAGGTCGTCGTCCTGACCGGCGCGCTGAACCCGGCGCTCTTCAAAGGCTCCGACGCGGTGTTCAACATCGGCTGCGCGGTCGGCGCGGTGCAGACCCTGCCAGACGGGATTTACATCGCGATGAACGGTCGCGTCTGGGACCCGGCCCGGGTGCGCAAGAATCGCGACGCGAACCGGTTCGAGGAACTGCGCGCTTGAGGCGCCGTTTGGCAGCCGGGACGATATAAACCCTTGCCGGCGCTAGCGCATCCAAGCTGGCAAGATGAGCGCCGCCTGCCTAGCCATGCCCCTGACGATGACGCAGCCGCCGCGGACCGGAGCCGCCGATTCGCCAGACAACGACCTGGTCCGGCTCGCAGCCGGCGGCGACATGCGCGCGTTCGAGATCTTGTACCGGCGCCATGCAGGCCGGGTTCACGGCGCGGTCTGGAGGCTGGCCGGCATGAACGAGGCGCGCGCCGAGGAATTGACCCAGGAAGCGTTCGTGCGGGCTTGGCAGAAGCTCGACAGCTTTCGCTTCGAAAGCGCGTTTTCGACCTGGCTGCATCGCCTCGCCGTCAACGTCGCGCTGATGGACCTGCGTGCCCGCGACCCGGAGGAAGCCGTCGATGCCGACGTGCTTGAAGCGGCGAGCGAGCCGCTGACGCCGTTCTGCGCCGGCGAGCGCGCCGACCTGGAACAAGCGGTAGCGAAACTGCCGCCGCGCGCACGAGCCGTGCTCGTGCTGCATGATGTGGAAGGCTGGAAGCACGAGGAGATCGGCCGCGAGCTCGGCATGGCGGTCGGCTCGTCGAAAGCACAATTGCATCGCGCGCGTGGACTTCTGCGCGGGATGCTCGGAGAAGCGTCATGACCGATTTCGAGATGCAGCGTCGCCTGCGCGACATGAATGCGCCGAGGATGCCGGAACAGGACCTCTGGCCCGCAATCGCCGCACGCATCGGTTCCGCCGATGCCGTGACGGCCGCGCCGCGCGCACGCCGTCACTGGATACCGCTGGCCGCAGCCGCATCGATCCTGTTCGCGCTGATCGGCGGCGTCGCCTTGATGACGATGCGCCAACACGCCGAAGAATCTTCCTCGATCGCCGATAGCGCGATGCCGCGCGTCGAGCGCATCTCGCCGAGCGAAGCGCGCCGACAGGCGCAGAGCTCGGGCGAAGATCCTCGCCTCGCCGGCGCGAACGTCGTCCTCGACGCGGCCCATTCCGAACTGCAGCAGGCGCTCGAATCGCATCCCGATGCGGTCTTCCTGGTCAGCCTTCTGAACCGCACCAACGCACAGAGAATGAAACTCGAACAATTCGGCGCAAAAGCCGGATGACGGAGTCAGCCCCGATGAAACGCACTCTCCTTTCGACGCTGATCCTGGCGCTGGTCTCGACCGGCACCGCGATCGCGAGCACGCCGATCGACGAGACGCGCGATGTCAGCGCGGACGCGCGCATCGACGTGTCGAATATCAAAGGCCAGGTCACGGTCAGCGGCTGGGACAAATCCCAAGTCGCGATCACCGGCACGCTCGGCGAAGGCTCCAAGCGCCTCAACGTCGAGGGCGGCGGCAGCCACCTCACGATCAAGGTCGAGCCGCCCGATAAGCAAGGCTGGTTCAGCTGGGGCGCCGATTCGCGCATGAGCGACACCACGCTCGACATCAAGGTGCCGCGCAACGCGGAAATGAAGATCGAAGTCGTCAGCGCCGATGTCGCGCTCTCCGGCGTTGCCGGGCGCGCGCTCAACGTCAACAGCGTCAGCGGAAAACTCAGGCTCGACAGCGACGCGAAAGAAGTCGAAGTCGACAGCGTCAGCGGCAACATCGATCTTACCGGCAAAGCGGAACGCGGCCATCTCGAAACCGTCTCCGGCAACGTGCGCGCGCGCGGCCTCGGCGGACAGATCAAGTTCGAGACCGTATCCGGCGACATCGACGCCGAGAACGGAAACTATCGTGAGATCAACGCCGGCACCGTGTCGGGCGACATTAACCTGCGCGGCAAGCCGAGCAACGATGCTCGCGTCGAAGTCGAGACGATGAGCGGCGACGTGCACCTGTATCTTCCGTCCGACATCTCCGCGCACCTTCGCGCCTCGACGTTCAGCGGCAGCATCCGCAGCGACTTCGGCAAAGTTCGGGAAGAAGAGCACGGCCCGGGCAGCAGTCTCGACGCGGCGCTCGGCAACGGCGACAGCCGCGTGCGGCTGGAGACGTTCAGCGGCGATATCGAGATTCGTCGGCAGTAATTCCGCAGCGGCGGCGGACCGAAACCGAATCACCGCGTTCACTCTTCCGTCATCCCGGCGAAAGCCGGGATCCACTTTCCCGACGCAAAGTCAAATTGGGTCCCGGCTTTCGCCGGGACGACGGATTAAACCGCGCTTCACAATCCCCGCACCGCCAGCACATCGCCCAGCAACGCCTGCGCCGTAACCTCAGGCCCCGCACCCGGGCCTTGAATCACCAGCGGCCGCGCGCGATAGCGCTGCGTCGTCAGCGCGAACAGATTGTCGGTGCCGTCGAGCCGCGCCGCCGGATGCTGCGCGGACACTTCGACGAGGCCGATCGACGCGCGACCGTCCGAGTCGAGCGATCCGATATGACGCAACACGAAGCCGCGCGCCGCGGCATCCGCGCGACGTGCTTCGAACGGCGCATCGAGCTCTTCGATCCGCGCGAGAAACGCGTCGACATCGACGTCGACGAGCGGTCCTGGAACGAGATTCTCGACCGCGACGTCGTCGAGCTCGATCGCATGTCCCGCCGCGCGCGCAAGGATGACCAGCTTGCGCGCCGCATCGAGACCGCCGAGATCGGCGCGCGGATCAGGCTCGCAATAACCCCACGCGCGCGCTTCGCGCAGCAGCGCCGAAAACGGCCGACTGCCGTCGTAGTGATTGAACAGCCACGACAGCGACCCGGAGAAGACGCCTTCGAGCGCGATCAAGCGATCGCCACAGCCGTGCAGGCGGCGCAAGGTCGAGAGCACGGGCAAACCTGCACCGACCGTCGCCGCATCGCCGTACGTGGCGACGCCGCGCAAATTGACGTTGCGCAGCGCGCTCCATGTCGTCGCTGCGCCCGCGGAGGCTGCTTTGTTCGCCGTGACCACGTCGTAACCTGCTGCGAGCCACGCCGCGTGACGGCAGGCCGTGTCGGCCGACGCGGTCGCGTCGACGATCACGCGCCGCGCGGCGCCGCTCGCATCGAGCGCGGCCAGTAAAGCATCGTCGTCGCGACGCGGTGAAGCATCGCCGAGAAGACGCGTCGACGCCTCCGCTGCAAAACCTTGTGCGTCCGCGTGCTGCCGCGTCGAATTGGCGACACCGACCAGGCGCACGCCCAACGCCGACGGCGTGCCGAGAAGGCGCAGCAGCGCGCTCCCGACGACGCCGGTGCCGAGCAGCACGAGCGCGATGTCGTCGTGACGCGCGGCGACTTGCGGCAGCGCGCTCATGCGCGCACCTTGCGCGGCGGCAGCGCCGCTTCGGCGCGCGTAAGGGCCGCGTCGAGATCGGCGCAAAGATCGCCGCCATCCTCGATGCCGACCGAGAGGCGCAGCAGCGAATCGCTGATGCCGGCTGCGCGGCGCGCGTCCGCGGACATCGAAGCGTGCGTCATCGTCGCCGGATGTGCGACGAGGCTTTCGACGCCACCGAGCGATTCGGCCAGCGAGAAGCAGCGCAGTCCGTCGAGGAACGCCTCGATCGCCGGATAACCGCCTTCGAGCTCGAAGCTCACCATCGCGCCGTAGCCGTGTTGCTGGCGCGCGGCGAGCGCGTGGCCTTCGTGCTGCTTGAGCCCCGGCCAGAAGACGCGCGATACGGCCGCGTGATCGTCGAGCAGCGAGACGACGAGCGCGGCGTTCTCCTCGTGCGCGCGCATGCGCGGTGCGAGCGTGCGAAGTCCGCGCAAAGTCAGGAAGCTATCGAACGGCGCGCCGGTGAGGCCGAGGCAATTCGCCCACCAGGTGAGCTCGGCGACCGTGTCCTTGTCCTTGGCGATCACGGCGCCGCCGACGACGTCGCTGTGGCCATTGATGTACTTGGTCGTCGAGTGCACGACGATGTCGGCACCGAGCGTGAGAGGTCGCTGCAGCACCGGCGAGAGAAATGTGTTGTCGACGACACAGCGCGCGCCGATCGCGTGCGCGGCGTGCGCAACGTGGCGGATGTCGGTGATGCGCAGCAATGGATTCGACGGCGTTTCGACCCAGACCAGATCCGGTTTTTCGGCCAGCGCCTCGGCGAGCGTTGCGGGATCCGTCAGGTTCGCGAAGCGCACGCGGAACCGGCCCTTCTTCGCCCACGCATCGAGCAGGCGCCAGGTGCCGCCGTAGCAGTCGTGCGCGGCGAGAACGAGACCGCCGGCGGGGACGAGCTCCAGCACGAGCGCGACCGCAGCCATGCCGCTGGCGTTGACGACGGCGCCCTCGCCTTCTTCGAGCTCGGTCAATGCTTCGGCGAGAAGATCACGCGTCGGATTGCCGCTCCGCGAATAGTCGTAGCGGCGCTTCTTGTTGAACGCCTCGAACGTGTAGTTGGTGCTGAGGTGCAGCGCGGGAACGACGGCGCCGTGGTGCTGATCCGATTCGATGCCGGCGCGCACTGCGCGCGTACACGGAGAGAAATCGCTCATGTCAGGCTCCCTGCGCGGCCAGCGTTTCGCCGACGAGCGCGCCGATCTGCGCGGCTTCCTTGAGGAACGCGTCGTGCCCGTATCGCGAATCGATCACATGCAGCGCGGCCGGCGCGCCGCAGCGGCGCTGCAGGTCGCAAAGATCGGCGAGCGGCACGAGGCGATCCGAAGCGATGCCGATCAAGGTCGTCGGCACGCGCACGTCTTCGGGTGCGATCTCGTGCAGGTCGATCGATTCGGACAGCGCGAGGAAGCGCTCGACGCCGAAGCGCTGCACAAAACGCGCGCCGGCGGCTTCGAGCCAGTCTTCGGAAGCGAAACGGTAGCGTCCGTCGCGAAATTCCGGCGCGGCGCCGCAGCGTTCGGCGAACTCGCGCTCGCCGCGATACGTCGTCATCGCGAGGCGGCGCGCGAGATCGAGCCCGGCACTGGCGTCGCCGAGACGATCGCCGAGACGCACGATCTCGCGCTGCAGCGTGCGCACGGCGACGGCGAGCGGATGCGCGCGGTGCGCGCCGGCGATCGCTACCAGACGGCGCACACGCTGCGGATGGCGTGCAGCGAAAGCGAGCGCGACCATCGCGCCGTAGGAAGCACCGACGAACGCGTGAGCGCGGCGGATGCCGAGCTCGCCGAGGACCGCGGCGATCGCATCGGCCTGATCTTCGCTGCCGATCGCGCGCGGCGCGGCATCGACGAAATCGGATTTCTCGAGCCATTCGATCGTCAGCACGCGAAAGCGCAGCGTGTCGATCGCGCAGCCGGAACCGACCACGCCGGCCCACCAGCCCGGCGATCCGTTCGGCTGCGCGGCGTAGCGGTCCGCCGAGATGCCGCCCTGCACGATCACGACCGGCGCGTCGATGGCTCCGTAGAGCGCGTAGCGGACGCGTGCTTGCGCGGTTCCTTCGCCATGCCGCGGCGTGAGGCGCAGCAGGCATTCGCTATTCGGCGCGGGTGCCGTTTCGAACTCGTGCGCGGCAAAACCGCGGTCGGATTCGAGCGCGAAGGCTTCGGCGTGGAATGTCATGGCGGTTCTCCGTGTCTGCGCCCGTCGCGCCCGAGGAGAACCGGATATGGATTGCGGCGACGGCGGCGCAAACGAGCGCCGAGAACGCTGCAACTCATCTCTCGGCAGATCGCGCCTTCGCGCGTCCCCGCGGGAGTTGGCACCACCGCGGATTGGGGTCCGCAGGTTGCCCCGGCGTCGTCGGGCCTGTCCCTCAGCCGGTCTTGATGAGCAGTGGGAGAACTCTAGTCGCGCGGCCGCGCTTCGTCAATAGACGTTTAGACGTCCATTCTGTTCATGCCGAAATATTATCAGGGCGTTTTTGGCGCTTCCAGGCCGGCGGACTCGTGGCGATAGCTTTCGCTGAGCGTGCCGCGCGTGGTCGCGATGCCGAGCAGCGTCGGATAGAACTGGACGAACGTCGTATCGACCGCGGCGTGCTGCTGGTGGCAGGAATAGCAGGCCGCCGTCGTCGGAAGCTGCGCCGCCGGCTTGTCGCCGTCGAACGCGAAGAAACCCCAGCCGCCGGCGAAGCGCGCGGTGTCCTTGACGTGCGCTTCCATGCCCATGAGCTCGGCCGTCTGGAACTTGCCGGTGACGTTGATCGAACCCTTGCTCGCGGCTCCGCGCACTTCCATGACCAGAACGGTCTGATCGGGCCAGGTGCCGGTTTTCACGAACTCGCGGTACGCCTCCGGAGCGGCGAACACGTTGTCGAACATCGAATGGCCCATGTCCATGCGTTCTCGATAGCTCATGTCGATGCCGGAGCTGAGATAAATCCACTCGCGGTAGTCGCTCGGCGCAACCAGGCTGCCGTCGCTGGTGTAGCGCGGTCCGTGCTCGGCGGCGAGCGTGCCAGTGCTGGCCAGCAGCATCGCGGCGACAACGCCGGACGCGATCGAAAGCTTCATTGCACAACTCCTTGGCGGGAAGAAGAAACGGGACGATCCGGGACGAGTCCGAATCGCGTGCGGTAGGCGCTCGGCGCGATGCCGAAGCGGCGCTCGAACGCGCGCCGGAACGCATCGGCGCTGGCGAATCCGACCGAGATCGCGATCTGCTCGACGGTGTTCTCGGGCGAGGCGAGCCGGCGTCGCGATTCGCTCATGCGCACGGCTTCGACGTAGTGGGCCGGCGTCATGCCGAATGCGGCGCCGAAGCGGCGGCTGAACTGGCGCGGGCTCAAGCACGCTCGCGCGGCCAGCACCGGCACCGAAAGATCGCGATCGAGATGACCCGCGATCCAGGCGACGAGATCGGCGAAGCGATCGGCTGCGCGCATCTGGAAGCGCAGCGGCTCGGAATACTGTTCCTGTCCGCCGGGACGCTTGAGGTAGACGACGAGCTCGCGCGCGACGGCGAGCGCAGCGCGCGGGCCGAGATCTTCTTCGATCAGCGCGAGCGCGAGATCGATGCCGGCGGTGACGCCGCCCGAGGTGTAGTAGCAGCCGTCCTTGATGTAGAGCGCATTGCCGTCGACCTTGAGCTTGGGAAACGCGCGCGCGACTTCGTCGGCGTAGCGCCAGTGCGTCGCGACCTTGCGGCCGTCGAGAATTCCGGTGAGCGCGAGCGCGTAGATACCGGTGCACACCGAGGCGATGCGGCGGATCTTCGGCGCGCGCTCGACGAGCCACGCGGCGACCGTCGCGCCGGCCGACGTTTCGCGCAGCCCGCAGCCGCCGGGGACGATCAGCGTATCGAGCGGCGGCGCCGTGCGCAGGGTGCAATGCGGCTTGAAGAGAAGCCCCGATTCGGTGCGGAACGTGCCGCGCGTGACGCCGATCACGACGACCTCGTACGGCTGGTGCGGCGCGCGCGCCGGATCGATGAAGGCCGCGTGCCCGAAGGCCTCGAGCGGTCCGACGAGATCGATGCCGTTGACGTCGTTGAAGCCGAGGACGCCGATGCGTCTGGGCGCTTTCATGGTGGGGATTCCATCGTCGTGGAGAGGCTAGCGACCCCGGCGGCGAAGCCGAAGGATGCCGATCCGACACTATCGGACATTTACGGCCATGCGCGGACGAGCGCCCCGCGGCGGTATTCCGTACAATGCGCGCCCTTTGCGGCGCCTTGCGCGCCGCCGACACCGAATCGCACGCCATGAACGACACCGCGGGCGAAATGCGCCGCCGGCGCACTTTCGCGATCATTTCCCATCCCGACGCCGGCAAGACGACGCTGACGGAAAAGCTGCTGCTGTTCGGCGGCGCGATCCAGATGGCGGGTTCGGTCAAATCGCGCAAGGCCGCGCGGCATGCGACGTCGGACTGGATGGCGCTGGAAAAAGAGCGCGGCATCTCGGTGACGAGCTCGGTGATGCAGTTCCCGTACACCGAGTGCATCGTCAACCTGCTCGATACGCCCGGCCACGCGGATTTTTCCGAAGACACCTATCGCGTCCTGACCGCGGTCGATTCGGCGCTGATGGTCATCGACTGCGCGAAAGGCGTCGAAGAGCGCACGATCAAGCTGATGGACGTGTGTCGCCTGCGCGACACGCCGATCATGACGTTCATCAACAAGCTCGATCGCGAAGGCCGCTCGCCGATCGAGCTGATGGACGAGGTCGAGTCGGTGTTGAAGATCCAGTGCGCGCCGGTGACCTGGCCGATCGGCATGGGATCGCGCCTGCGCGGCGTCTATCACTTGCTGCTCGATGAAGTGCATCTCTATGAACCTGGGCGCAATTTCACGCGGCAGGATTCGACGATCTTCGCAGGCCTCGACGATCCGGAGCTCGAAGAGCGCATCGGCCCCGACACGCTGCGCGAATTGCGCGACGAGCTCGAGCTGGTGCAAGGCGCCTCGCATCCGTTCGATCTCGATGCGTATCTCGCCGGCCGGCAGACGCCGGTGTTCTTCGGCTCGGCGGTGAACAATTTCGGCGTGCAGCCGCTGCTCGATTTCTTCGTCGAGCACGCGCCGGCACCGAAGCCGCGCGCGACGACTACGCGCGAAGTCGAACCCGGCGAAGAGGCATTCACCGGCTTCGTGTTCAAGATCCAGGCGAACATGGATCCGCAGCATCGCGATCGCGTCGCGTTCCTGCGCGTGTGCTCGGGGCACTACTCCTCGGGCATGAAATCGCTGCACGTGCGCGCCGGCAAAGAGGTCAAGCTCGCGAATGCGCTGACCTTCATGGCGTCGGATCGCGAGATCGTTTCGACCGCGTATCCCGGCGACGTGATCGGCCTGCACAACCACGGCACGATCTCGATCGGCGATACGTTCACCGAGGGCGAGGCGCTGAGCTTCACCGGCATTCCGAGCTTCGCGCCGGAGCTCTTCCGTCGCGCTCGGCTCAAAGATCCGCTCAAGATGAAGCAGCTGCAGAAAGGCCTCGCGCAGCTGTCGGAAGAAGGCGCGACGCAGTTCTTCCGCCCGCTGATGTCGAACGACTTGATCCTGGGCGCGGTCGGCGTGCTGCAGTTCGATGTCGTCGCATATCGGCTCAAGGACGAATACGGCGTGGACGCGGCGTTCGAGAACGTCGGCGTCGTTACCGCGCGCTGGGTGCGCACGAACGATGCGAAGAAGCTCGAGGAATTCCGCGAGAAGAACGCGCTGAACCTCTCGGTCGACGCGGCGGGCGAGTTGGTTTACCTCGCGCCGACGCGCGTCAATCTGCAGCTGACGCTGGAACGCTGGCCCGCGATCACGTTCGCGGCGACGCGCGAGCACGCGAGCGCAGTCGAAGACGCCTGACGCGGGATTCGGACTTCGGAAAAACAAAACGCCCGGCGAGCCGGGCGTTCAAGTCTGTCGACGATGGCGAGGTTTTCAACCGCCGCTGAAATCACCATGGAACACGCGATCGCCGCCCGAGCGGGGCTTGCCGGCCGGATGACCCGGCTTCTGATCCATGCTTCCGCCAAAAATGTTTTCGCCGCCGAAAATCTTGTCGTGCGTGCTGAAGATGACGTCGGCGCGCGCGAGCGTGCCGCGCGCGCCCGATTGCACATCATCGGTACGCGAGGAGTGCATCGACCACGCGCCGAGCACGGCGACGAGGCAGGCCGCGACCGCGGCCCAACGCTGCACGCCTGACCGGCGGTGCGCGGCGATGCGACGCGTTCCCGACTGGCGGCGGCGGTGCGTCGTTTCGCAGTCGTCGGAAGCGACGTGCGCAGCGAGCGTTTCGGAATCGGATTTGAGATCGCGCAGCACGCGCACGACGTCCGCATGTGCGGGCGACGAGGCCAGGATGCCGGCGATCGCTTCGCGGCGGTCCGACGCGAGCGTGCCTTCGGCCGCGGCGACGAGATCGTCGGCCTGAACGGCGTCGGGGCCCGGCGCGTTCGCCTGCGTGAAGCGGCGATAAAGATCGGAAAGGCTGGTTCTAGTCATCGAATTCACCGTATCCCAATTCGCGAAGGCGGGTTTTCAGCTCGTCCAGCCCGCGCGATACCAGTTTTCGTGCCGCCTCGGCCGACGGAATGCCGGCGAGATCGGCGATTTCCTGCAGCGCAAAGCCCTGCAGGTGCAAGGTGATCGGGAGTCGCCTGCGCTCGGGAATCCCGGCGAGACAACGCGCAAGTCCTTGCATTTGTTCAACATCTACGGCGCGGCGGTCCGGTCCAATGGGCGCCTCGCCAATCCCGCCGGACTCTTCTTCCTCGTCCGGCAGGGGTTCCGCAGCCCGAACTTCAGCTCGACGCATCGCGTCGATCACGGTGCTGGCTACGACTCTCTGGATATAAGACGCATGGAAGGCGCCCGACCGGTCACGCTCCAGGGCCCGCCACAGCCGGATCCGCACTTCCTGCTCGACGTCGGAGGGGTCGATGCCGTGCTTGTCCAGTCCGTAGGTCAACAGCAGGGCCTGCACCTTGGCGCCATAGGTCCGGAAGAGCGCTTCCAGGCGCGCGGGGATGGAGGGATCTTCGGGTGCGGTCATGGGAACGCCGGATGGGCCGGCTATGCTCCCCGAGCCGCGGTCGCGGCGCAATCCCGGTGCCCGAAAAAAAAACCGCGCGGCAAATGCCGCGCGGTCGAGGTCGACGTGAAGCGATTTAGAACTTGACCGTGACGCGGGCGAAGTAATAGCGGCCCATCAGGTCGAAGTCGCTCGGATCGGTGTTGGCGTTGAGCGTGTTGTTGGCGTAGAGGAACGGCGGCTGCTTGTCGAACACGTTGTTGACGCCGACGTCGAAGCGCGTGTTCAGCGCTTCCAGGTTGTAGCCGACCTGGATGTCGTTGTAGACGGTCGCGCCGTAGTCGTAGAACAGACCGTGGATCGTGCAGAAGTCGCCGTAGTAGCACGTGCCGGCCGGGAAGACGTCTTGCGATGCCGCCGGCGAACCCATGCGGAAGCGGCCGATGTAGCGACCGCGCCACGACGCATCGAAGTTGCCGAGCTGCCAATTGACGGACGCCTGCGCACGCCAGCGCGGGAAGAGACACACGCCGCCGCCGACGCCGGGGCATGCCGCCGCCTGCGAGGAGCCGAACGACATGAAGTGACCGGCGTAGTGATACGTCGAGTTGCTGTCGGTTCCGGGCGCCGTCTGGATGTCGTACTTCTTGAGGTAGGTCGCGTTGAACGACAGGTTGAAGCGGCCGAACGAGAATTCCGGCAGACGATAGGTCGCCGCGAAATCGACGCCATTGACGTCGACGCGTCCGAGGTTGCCCGTCGGCTCGGTGATCGTCTGGATCTGGCCCTGGTTCGGACCCGATGCATAGCGCGAGATCAGCGGGCAATATGCAGTCTGGCCCGCGTAGCACAGGTTGAGCACGCTCTGCGCACCGACCGCGACGATCGTGTTGTTGAGGTAAAGGCGCCAGATGTCGGCGCTGAGCGAAAGGCCCTCGATGAAGTGCGGGTCATACACGACGCCCCAGTCGAAGGACTTGCCTTGCTCGGGTACCAGCGGGAAGCCGGCGAACGCGGAACCCGATGCGATCGCGTTCAGCTGCAGGCCCTGCGCGACGTTCTGGTTGATGAAGCTGCCGTCGGTCGGAACGTTCACGCACGCCGGGTTACCGCCGCCGGTGTAGTGATCGCACGGATCGCTGGAAAGCTTGGGCGCATCGCTCGCCGCGGCCGCGAAGAGGTTCAGCACCGTCGGCGCGCGGAACACTTCGGACACCGTGCCGCGCAGCAGCAGGTCTTCGATCGGACGCCACTCGAGCGCAAGCTTGCCGTTGTTGGTATTGCCGAAGTTGCTGTACTTCGAATAGCGATCGCCGATCGTCAAGTTGAGGGCATGCACGAACGGCATGTCCTTCAAGATCGGAACGAAGAGCTCGGCGTAGATTTCCTTGACGTTGAATCCGCCCTGCAGCGGCGATCCGCACTGGCTGCCCAGCGTGCACCTGCCGGTATCGGGATTGATCAAGAGCGAAGTGTCGACGTTGCTGTGCGTGTATTCCTTGCGATACGAACCGCCGATCGCCAGCTGCATCGTGCCCGCGGGAAGCTCGAACAGTCCGCCGTTCAAGTCCAAGCGCATGACTTTTTCTTGCGTGTAGAACTCGCTGACCGCCGGCGAGCCGGCCGCTTGCAACACGGCGATCGTGTTCGGATCGTCGAGGTTGAAGATGTTGATCGGGGTGCAGCCCTTGATGATGGTGCCCGGCGTGCCGCAAACGACCTGGCCTGTGCCCGGATCGTAGAACGAGGGACCCGTGGCCTGGTTCACGATGTTCATGTTCGGCAAGCCGTACGTGATCGTGTTGAGGCTGACGTGGCCGTAGTCGTAGCCGAAGTCCCAGTTCCACTGCTGGTCGTTCCAAACCGCGAACGAACCCTTGAAGCCGGTCGAAACCTGATCGGTGTTGGTGCCGTTGGCCGCGCGGCGATTGCCGAGCGAGGCCAGGCGCGCCGTCAGCGTCAGACCGTCGTCGCCGCCGAACTGCACGCCGAACGGGTTGTAGTAGCTGTCGGCCGAGACCACCGCGCCGTACGGCGAGCCGTAGACCGAAGGAGCCAGCTGGAACTGCGAGGAGGTCTTGTTGTGCATCACGGATGCATAGACTTCGACGTTGTCCGTCAGCTTGTAGTTGCCGTTCAAGAACAGACCCGTACGTTCCTGCGGGGTCATGATCAGGTTGACGGTCGCGTAGTTGTACTTGTCGCTCGGCGTCGTCGCGGTGCCGTTGTTGACGTAGCAGTGGTAGTCCGTGCCGATGTTCTGGCCGCTCGTGCCAGGATTGCGGGCGAGGAAGCCCGTGTTGCAACCCGGGAACAAATCGGCGAAGCCGTCCGGAATCGCGATGTGGCCGTACGGCGAAGAACTCGAACCGCCGACGGCGCCGAACGGCGGCGTTCCGGTCGTGCCGTACAGCGAAACCGCGTTCTTGGAGAACTTGCGGTTGCCCGCGAGCACTTCGTCGATCTTGTTGTAGCTGATGCCGGCCATGATCGAGCCCTTGTCGGAGCTCTGGCCGAACGTGAACTGATAACCCCGCGATTCGCCGTCGTCGTGATCGGAGATGCCGTAGGTCGTGGAGAACTCGGCGCCCTGATAGTCGCTGCGCAGGATGAAGTTGACGACGCCCGCGACCGCATCCGAGCCGTACACCGACGACGCGCCGTCGGTCAGCACTTCGATGCGCTCGATCATGTTGGCCGGAATCGCATTCGGATCCGCCGACAGATAACGATGGCCGTTGATCAGCACCAAGGTGCGCGGCGAGCCGAGGCCGCGCAGGCCGATCGACGATGCACCCGTGCCGCCGCCGTTGTTGACCTGCGGGTTGATGTTGGGACCCGTGACCGACGGCAGCTGCTGGACCAGATCGCCGAGCGTGAGCTTGCCCGTCTTCTGGATCGCGGCACGATCGATCGTGATGACCGGGTTCGACGTCTCGATGTCGACGCGGCGGATGTTCGAACCCGTGACGGTGATCGTCTCGAGTTTCTGGCTGTTCTGATCCTGCGGGGCATCCTGCGCGATGGCAGGAATGGCCGCCGAGGCCAGCGTAGCTCCGGCGATGCCGTACGACCGCAAACCACGAACGATCGCCTCTCGGAGCAGCGAATTGCGCATATGTTCTTCTCCTGTCATGAAGCAAAACGAACGGACGCGCACCTGCGGCCCGTGTCGCGAGAACTTAAAAAGTTGTGAAGCCGGGACGTTGCCGTGGGCGGGCGTGCAGGTGTGCGGGAATTGCGCGATCGTCCGTCGCACCGCGTAGCGCCGGACATTCCCGGCGCCGCGCTACGAGACTTGTCGTCAGAAACCCGCAGCCGATGCCGGCATCGCCAAGGCCGCGTCGCCGCGCCGCACCGCACCGGCGGTGACGCCGAAGCGCTCGCGGAAGAGACGCGAGAACGCGCAGCGGTTCTCGAAGCCGCTGGCGAGCGCGATCTCCGCGATCGCGAGCGGGCTCGCGCAGAGAAGACGACGCGCGCGCTCGAGGCGCAAGCGCACCAGATACGCGTGCGGCGTTTCCTGATACGCGGCGCGGAACGCGCGGATGAAATGCCACGGCGAATAGCTCGCCATGCGCGCCAGCGTTTCGTTGTCGATGTCCAGATGACAGTTCGAAGCGAGATAGTTGCGCACGCGCTGCAAGCGCAGGAATACCTGGCGCCGCTGCGCGAAGGTGCGGCCCGGGCAACGCGCGATCGCCTGCGTGAACGCGTCCTGCAGCGAGGCGATGCTCTCGATCAGGATCTCGGCGCGATGCTGGCGGCTCTTCTCGTCGCTGGCGCGCGCAAACGCGATCGCCGAGCGCCGCATCGCGTGATCGGCGCGATGGCGCGCCGGCAGCAGCACGGGATCGGGCGTCGGCATCTCGACGATGCCGGACAGGACGCGCCGCCACGCGGCGCTGGTGCCGAGGACGACCATCCACAACGCATTGCCGCGTCCGATCGCATGGATGCGCGATTCGGGTTCCGTCACGCGCAGCTCGCCCGGCAGCGCCACGCTGTCGATGCTGGCCGCATCGAGCTGCAACCGGCCGCGTAGCGGAAGCCAGACCGCCGTCGCCTGTCCCGTCACGCGCAAGACGCAGCCGCGACCGCCGCCCATGACCGCGACGAGCCCGTTCGAGTCCGCATGGGACGAGGGTTTCAACGCCAGGTCGAGGTTGGCGCCATGGTTCAGCTGATGCGTTTCATAGAACATGTCGGTTCCCGTGTCTGCAAGCGTTTGTTTTTGTAGAAGCACGGGCCGCAGCACGTCAGGAGATCTTTCCGAAATCGTGGCGAAATCCTGCGGTATTTCGTCCGATGTGCCGGTCTTCGCAGCGTGGACGCGCGATCGGCGGCTCTTCGAGCGGCGCAAGACGCATCGCGCGACCGCGTCCGCCGGACTGCGATCCGGCAACAATCGCAACAGCCGGCCTGCCGACCTCGGTTACGTTCGGATGCCGGCCGACCCGCCGGAGGGCGACCCGCATGTTCAAGACGACTTTTCTCCTTTTGCTCATCGCCGCATCGCCGGCCGTCGGCGCGGCGTGCTCTGCCGAGAGCGCGGCCGAGCGGTCGCATCTGATCGAGCTCTACACGTCCGAAGGCTGCAGCTCGTGCCCGCCGGCCGAGCACTGGTTCGGCGGCCTGCGCGACAACGCAGCGCTCATCGGTCTCGAATTCCACGTCGACTACTGGGATTCGCTGGGCTGGCGCGATCCGTTCTCCGACGCGCGCTACACCGAACGCCAGCGCGAGCTCGCCAAGCGCGGCGCGCGCGGCATCGTCTACACGCCGCAGGTCGTGCTCGACGGACACGTGTGGAAGGACTGGCCGAAAGGAAAGCCTGCGACCGTCGACACGCCGCCGCCTGCGCTCATCCTCGAGGTCGAGCGCGGCGATGCGATGCGCGTCAAGGCGACCAGCCCGGCAACGGATTCATCGGATCGACTGCGCGTCTATTTCGCGCTCAGCGAAAACGGACTTTCGAGCTCGGTCAAGGCCGGCGAGAACAGTGGCAAGGAGTTGAGTCACGAGCTCGTCGTGCGCGACTTCGCAGGTCCGTTTCCCATTTCCGGAGCGCAGGCGACGTTGAAACCGCCGGCCGGTTTCGATGCGGCGAAATCATCCGTCGTCGCCTTCGTCGAGGACAAGTCGAGCGGCGACATCGTGCAGGCGCTGCGATTGCCGCTCGCGCAATGCGCGCCGTGACTTCGTATTGCTGGCGCCGCCGGCACGCACATCCCATCGACCGACAGGACATCGCATGAACGCCATCGCCTCCCGCATCGACGCGTCCAAGAAGCCGCGCGCCTTCGTTCCGATCCTCGCCGGCGGCCTTATCGCCGCGACGATCGACATCGTCTTCGCGTGCACCTATCACGGCCTTCGCAGCGGCGTCGCCCCCGTGCGCATCCTGCAGTCGATCGCGAGCGGATGGCTCGGCAAGGCGTCGTTCGACGGCGGGCTCGGATCGGCGGCGCTCGGGTTCGCCTCGCACTACGGCATCCTGATCATCGCCGCGGCGATCTTCTACGCGGTGAGCCGGCACTTCCGGTTTCTCATCGACCGTCCGATGTTGTCCGGCATGATCTTCGGCGTCGGCATCTACTGCACGATGAACTTCATCATCGTGCCGCTCTCCGCGGCGCCGCAATTCAAGTCGACCCTGGTCGGCACGCTTTCCGACTTGACCGTGCATGTGTTGCTGCTGGGTCCGGCGATCGCGTTCTCGATCCGCCGCTTCGCAAGGTCAGCCGCCTGACGGGCGACGCAAACGCCGCGTCGAATCCGGAAGACAAAAAAAAGGCGGCCATCAGGGTCCCGATCCCGATGGTCGCCGAGGGTTTCCGCACTTCGATGCTGTGACACATCTGCCCGTTGGAGGGCGAGGAAAGTATGCGCAGCCGAAACCGGCCGTGGGTTGCGCGAAAATCCTGAGCAAGTGACCTAAATTGCGGGGTCGCTAGGCCCCGGAAACGGGCTCGAGACTGAGGATGCCGACGTCGGTGTTCTCGACGCCGACGGGCGTCAGGATCAGCGCCTTGCGGTCCGGCGTCACGCTGAAATTGAGGTCCTGCAGACTCAGGTGCAGCTCTCGCAGCACGCGGTCGGAGCCGGTCGCCGGATCAAGCTCGTGCAGCGTCGCAAGGTTGTCGCCGACGCCGGAGAGATACCAGATCTTGCCGTCGACCGTGCGCCACGCGGTGGTCGAAAACGACGTCACCGTGTCGGTGAGGAAGCGCTTTTCGCCGCTCACGAGATCGATGCGCGACAAGCCGCGGCCGACCGTCGCCGTGTAATACACCGCCTTCCCCGCCGCATCGACTTGCACCGACGAGATGCCAGTTTCGAGCACGCGCCGCGACTCGTCGGATTGGCCGGGATGGCTGACCAGCACGAGCTCGTTGTCCTTGCCGGATTTGCCGACGACGAAAAGATATTCGTCCGGCGCCGCGGCGTACGTCCCAAGAAGGACGTTTTCATCCGGCCCCGAGACTACGCGCTCGCGACGGCTGGCGACATCGATCTCGATCAGCCGGCGACCTTTCTCGTCGTGGCGCACCGCGAGCACGCTCCTGCCGTCGGCACTCCAGTGCGCGGCGACCACGGCGGCATCGGCGACTTCGGTCAGCGCCGTCGTCGTGTCGTTCTTCGGATCGTAGAGCCATAGTCGATACTGTCCGCTCCGATCCGACACGAACACGATGCGCTCGTCCGTCGGCGACACCGACGGCGAGGAATCGCTGCCGGTCGAAGGCGCGATCAGCGTCGGCTTGGTCGAATCGTTGTCGAGGGCAAGACGCGCGAGCGTGTTCTGCGTGCGCGGAATCTCGTAGACGATGTTGTCGTCCGCGTGCGACGCCGCCGGATACTCGGCCTGCGTCACGCCGAGCGGCTGCACCTTGCCCGAAGCGACGTCGACGACGTACAGCGCGTTTTGCCCGGCGTAGTTCGAGCCGAACACGATCGCGCTGCCGTCGCGCGTCCAGGCATGCCCGCGGATACGCGCGGTCAGGTGCGTGATCTGGCGCACCGCGCCGCCGCTCGCCGGCATCACGAAGAGATCGCTGTACGGAGCGATGCCGCGGCGGAATGCGATCCAGCGTCCGTCCGGAGAAAAGTGCGCTTCGAGATCCTGATCGTCCGGCTCGCGATCGTAAGCGAGGAATTCCTTCGCGCCGGTCGCGTAGTCGAAATAGATCAGCGCGAGCGCCGTGTCGTCGCCGCTCGGGCTCGCCGATGTGATCAGCCGCGATCCGTCCGGCGTCCAATCGAAATAGTTCGCATTGAAATTGCGGCAGGTGCCGATCTCGCGCTCATCGCCGCCGAGGCTCGACGCGATGAACATCGTGCAGCCCGGCGGAACTAGACGCTCGTACGCGATCTTCGTGCCGTCCGGCGACCACGACGGCTGCTCCTCGTGCTGGTTGCGCCCGATCGTGAGGTGAACCAGCTGCGAGCCTTCGATCGAACGCACGACGACGCGGTCGATGTGGGTGACCTCGTCGACCAGCGCGAACGCGATGCGCGTGCCGTCGAGCGAGAGGCGCGGCCGGCGCTCGGGCCCGGGATAAGACGTGAGCGTGCGCACGTTGACGGCACGCCACGACCCATCCGATCGTGCGGCCGCGATTTCTCCCGGCGCGGCATCGGGCGTGCGCGTGCGCCACAATGTAGCGATCGCGACGCCGATGACGACGACGGCCGCCGCTGCGGCAAGCGCGCGTTTCCACGGCCATGTGCGCACAGGTTCGCGATGTACGTCGATCTCCGCCGGAAGCGGCGTGACCAGCACCGGCTTCACGCGCACCGCGCCGTCCGGATGCTCGACGAAAATCCCGCCGTCGGGTCCGTCGAGCACGAGCACGCTCGCGATGAGGCGATAGCCGACTTTCGGAATCGTCTCGATGTACAGCGGCGGTTTGCTGTCGTCGGCGAACGCGCGGCGCAGTTCCTTGATCGCCTGCGTCAGCACGTCGGGCGTCGGGAAGCGGCCGGTCCATACGCGATCGAGCAACTCGTCGCGCGTGACGGTCTTGCCGACGTGACGCACGAGCTCGATCAGAACCGCGACGGCCTTGCTTGTCAGCCGCGGAAAATCCGGACGGGTCACGATGCGCAACGCCCCGACGTCGATGACGTGATCGCCGATCCGCAGACGCAAGTTGGGCTGCGTCAGAAGATCGTCGGTGGCGCGTTGCGGTCGAACGTGCAGGTTCATGATCGGGAAGTCTCGAATCGAGCTCCGGCAAGCCGCTGCGCGCAATATCCGTATATCGAGAGGCCCGTGGCGTGATCGAGAGCCCACTTGGCCGTCACGAAGCTTTTTCCGCCTCGCGCGGCGCTATGCCGAGCGAATCGCACGTTGCGCTGCGTGCGACCCGCTTCATAACGGTATACGGCACCCTACGTAGGACATCAAGGGCCGGTTTTGCGCCGAAAACGATCCGACGCGAAAGACGCTCGGCGCGGCGCAACCGGTCAGGCGTCGACCAACGGCGGAAGCGGACAGTGCAGCGCGGCGCAGATCGTGCGCAGCAATTCCGACTCGGCGACGCTGACGACGCCGTCTTCGCTGATCGCTCGCGTGAGGCCGCGCACGAGGATTTCCTTGCCGGCCGGCGCGAGCAGATCGAGCTTTGCCAGCGCGCGATCCAGCGCACCGCTCCAATCCGTCGGCGGCGAGTATGGCAGCCGTGAATCCGGCAACGTTTCGTTGAGGCCCGAAACGTACGCGCGTGCCGCGGCGGATTCGTCGTCGTGTCCGTAGCGCGCGAGGATCGCGAAGAGCGCGGCCACGTCGTCCGACGCCTGCGTCAGCTTCACGCGGCCGATCGCGCTCGACGCCGCCGGCGAGAGCGAATCGATCACCTGCAGGCGGATCAGCTTGGCGACGCAATATTCGTCGAGCTCGATGCGACCATCCGCATCGATCAAGGCTTTGAGCGCGTCCATGAACGTCTGGAGCTGCTGACGCGGACGGCGTCGCAGCGCCGGAAACGCGAGCGACGCCAGCGGCAAGCGCAGCATCGGATGCAGATCGGCGATCGGCGCGGCCAGCGATTCGACGAGCGCGCGCACGCCGGTGTCGTAGCGCGTTTCGATCGCGGCGAGCTGGCTCGCTCGAACATCCGCGCGCGCGTCGAGCACGAGCGCGAAGATCAGCGGCGCGGCTTGTTCCTGCTTGTACGCCGATTCGCGCAGCGTTTGCGGAATCGTCGCGTGGATCGTGCGCGCGGCCTGCTCGTCGTCGGTGCCAGGATTGCCGACTTGCTTAGCGACTTTTGGCGGCGACAGATTGATCTCGGCATTTTCCGCCGGCAACGCGCGCTCACGCGGTGGGCGCGCCTCGCGCGACGACGCGATCGCGGGCGCGAAGCCGCTGATCGACACATCGGCGTCGGTCGCGCTTGGGTCGGCGACGAGAACGGGCTGGCTCCACGCCGCTGCGATCGCAGCGAATTCGCTGTCCTTGAACGAAGGATCGAGGCGCACGATGCGCTCTTGCAGCGGCGGGTGCGTTGCGAACAAGGCCGAGTAGCCGACACCGTCGCCGAACAGCATGTGCGCGACTTCCTCGGTGCCGGTGCTGGCGAGTTTGGATCCTTCGGCGAGTCCGCCGATTTTCTTCAGCGCGCCGGAGATGCCGCTGGTCTGGCGCGTGAACTGCACGGCCGAGGCGTCGGCGAGGAATTCGCGCTGGCGCGAGATCGATGCCTTGATGAGCCGCGCGAACACGACGCCGATGTAGCCGACCGCGAAGAGACCGAGACCGAACAACACGATGCCGCCGGTATCGCGGCTGCGTCCGCGTCCCGAGACTTCGGCGATCTTGCGCCCGACGGTCGCGATCACGAGGATGCCGAACACGACGCCCATCAGGCGGATGTTGAGGCGCATGTCGCCGTTCAGCACGTGGCTGAACTCGTGGCCGATGACGCCCTGCAATTCCTCGCGCGTCAGCTTGTCGAGCGCGCCGCGCGTGACCGTCACCGCGGCATCGGCCGGCGTGTAACCGGATGCGAACGCGTTGATGCCGGCTTCGTCTTCGAGCACGAAGATTTCCGGCACCGGAACGCCCGAGGCGATGGCGATTTCCTCGACGACGTTGCGCAGGCGCTGATACGCGAAGTTGCCGGTGCCGCTTTCGACCGGGGTGCCGCCGAGCTCGCGCGCGACCGCCGCGCCGCCGCCGCGCAACGTCGCGACGCGATACAGCGAGCCGAGCAGGATCACCGCGACGATGAGCGCGCTCAAAAGGAAAAGTCCGGGCCATTGCAGGTGACCCTCGGCGTCGCTTGCGCTGTCGAGGCCGAGCGCGAACAGCACGACCAAATCGGTCGCGGCGACGATCGCCGCGACGGCGAGCGCGAACAGGATCAGCATGCGGCGCGTCTGTCGTCGCGCCTGTTCTTGATGGGCGAAGAAATTCATGCGACGGCGATAGCGCGAACCAAGACGTCCCTCACCCCAGCCCTCTCCCGCCAGCGGGAGAGGGGGAGCCGACGTCCGAGCCCGATCAGGTGAACTGGACCTTGGGCACTTCGCGCTTGGCTTCCGACTCGATCTTCAGAAGCTCGGCCGGCTGGAACTGGAACATGTTGGCGACGACGGATCCCGGAAACATCTCGCGGCGGTTGTTGTAGCTCATCACCGCGTCGTTGTACGCCTGGCGCGCGAACGCGACCTTGTTCTCGGTCGACGACAGCTCTTCGGAGAGCTGCATCATGTTCTGGTTGGCTTTCAAATCCGGATACGCCTCGGACAAGGCGAACAGCCGTCCGAGCGTCTGCGTCAGCATGTTCTCGGCGCCGGAGAGCTGCTGCATTGCGCTCGGATCACCGGGATTCGATTTCGCGGCGGCGAGACCCGACACCGCGGAGTTGCGCGCCTGAATGACCGCTTCGAGCGTCTCGCGCTCGTGCTTCATGTAGCCCTTGGCGGTTTCGACCAGGTTCGGGATCAGGTCGTAGCGGCGCGTCAGCTGGACGTCGATCTGCGCGAACGCATTCTTGTAGTTGTTGCGCGCTCCGACGAGCCCGTTGTACAGACCTACCGCATAAAGACCGGCGATCACGATGATCACCAGCAGGATCAGCATGCTCATCTTTTCCCCTCCTCGACGTTTGCGGCTTGGAGCCGACACCTCTTCATGATGTCCGCAGCCGATGACAGCGGCGATAAGTCTCGAGACCTAGACGGCTGTCCGGCGCGCGTCTGTACCGGCCCGGCTCATTAGTTTTCCGTTTCCCTCGAAAATTGTTTCGCAAACCGTTGAAGTATGGCTAGAATCGGCGCGCATTTTTGAGCATAGCACGAGGCCGCTTTAAGGCCCCGGAGAGTAGTTTTGAGCCGTACTCCGCACGCTTTGATGGTCCTCATTGCGGCGCTCGCCGTCGCTGTTTCGTCTCCCGCCCAGGCCCGCAAGCGCGCCGTCAAGGCCAAGCCGGCGGCGCATTCGGTTCCGGTGCTGGTTGCAAAACCCATCGCCGACGCTTCGCACATCTCGAACAACGCGGCAGGCGTCGCGCGCCAGTTCGATCATTGGCTCGACGGTCTTGAGATTTCCGGCGATGTCTCCGGTCTCGCCGCCGCGGTCATCAAGGACGACAAGGTCCTGCTCGAGCGCGGCATCGGCTTTGCCGACTGGTCGACGCGCGAGCCCGTGTCCTCGGACACCGCGTTCCGTCTCGCTTCGCTGTCGAAAGCCTTCGCGACTGCGCTCGCCGGCAAGCTCGTGCACGATGGCGTCATCAGCTGGGACACCAAGATCGCCGGCGTGCTGCCGACGTTCACGCTCGCCGATGTCGCCGCCAGCCAGAAGCTGACCGTGCGCGACATCCTGAGCCATCGCGTCGGCCTTCCGCACAATACGTACGATCGCATGCTCGAAGCCGACGAGCCGTACGAGCTTCTCGTCACGCGCCTCAACGAAGTGCCGATGGCGTGCCCGGTCGGCGACTGCTACGGCTATCAGAACATCGCCTTCAGCCTGATCGGCGACGTGACTTATGCCGTCACCGGCGATTTCTTCTATCACCAGGTCGAGAAGCAGATCTTCCATCCGCTCGGCATGGACACCGCGACCTACGGCCGCGACGCGCTCGAAAGCACCAAGAGCTGGGCGCGCCCGCATCGGCACGCCGGCAGCGGCTGGGCGCCGTTCGTCCCCAACGAAAACTATTACCGCGTGCCGCCCGCTGCCGGCGTCAACGCCAGCATCCACGACATGGAGCAATGGCTGATCGCGCAGATGGGCGGGCGTCCGCGCGTGCTGCCGCCGGACGTGCTCGATCAATTGCACACGCCGCTGGTCACGACGCAGCGCGAGATGGTCGCATCGCCCTGGCGCCGCGGGCGCCTCCTCGATGCGCAATATGCGATCGGCTGGCGCGTCTACGACTACGCGGGCCAGACGCTCGTCTTCCACGCCGGCGCCGTGCAGGGCTATCGCGCGATGATCGCGTTCTTCCCGAAATACCGATTCGGCGCGGTGATGATGTGGAATTGCGAATCGCCCGTGCCCTCAGGCCTGATGCCGATGCTGCTCGACCGCTACCTCGGCCTTCCCGAGGTCAACTGGGCCGGCATCGACCGCGGCGACAGCGAGGACCTCGCCGGCGGCTCGGACTGATCCGCGCGGCGGATTGAACCCCGGGCCCGCCCGTCCGATCATCGGCACTTCTTGAGAGGCGATTCCGGCGCGCGGGTGCCGGCTTCGTCGATTCTCGATCCGGAAGTTATTCAGGGTCGCGACCTCGCGCCGCGATGGCCGACCGCGTGACCGCGACGGAGGGGCGTCTTGCTGATCGCCGAACAACTGATGCTGCTCTTGCTCGATGCGGAACGCGGCCAGCTCGTCGTGCATCGCGACGACACCGATCCGGATCGGCTCGCGGCGGCGGCGGTCCTGCTGGATCTCGCCGAGCAACGCACGCTCGGCTATCGCTCCGGACATCTCATGTTCCGCTCGCGTTTTCCTTCCGGCCATCCCGTGCTGGCCGCATCGAGCAAAGTGCTCGACGTGATCGGACCCGGGCTGCCGCTGTCGTCCGCGCTGGAATTGATCGAGACGCGCGTCGCGCCGCTGTCGCGCGAGCTGCTCGAAGGTTTGTATCGGCGCGACCTGCTGCATCGCGTGCGGCGGCCTTCGTGGGCGCCGTGGGCGCGAACCTACTTTCCGCTGCGCTCGCTGCAAGGGCGCAACGAATCGTTGTCCGTGCTGCGCACCGGTGTCCATCACGCCTCGCGCCTGCGCGGACACGGACTCCTGTTGCTGGTCGACTGCGCGGGCCGGCTGGTCGATTTCCTCGACGCGCGCGCGCACGCCGAAGCGACGAGCATCCTTCTCGCGCTCGGCCATCAGCAAGCGCGCAGCGGCTCCGACGAAGCGTTCCTCGGTGCCCTGCGCGCTACGCTGCTCGCCGACTGAAGCGCCCGTCGCGCTTCACTTGCCGAGCTTGAACTCGATGCGACGGCGCAACGTCGACGCGACGGCGACGCCGTTGGCGAGCTTGGGCTCGAACTTCGCGCGCTGCACGGCGCTGATCGCTTCGCGATCGAACACGCGCGGCGGATTCGATCCGGTGACGTGCGCGTTCTGCACCGAACCGTCGGCGCCGACCGTGAACTCGACTTCGACCCAGCCTTCCTGACGATTGCGCGCGGCGGCGACCGGATAGACCGGCACCGGAGGCGCCGTCACAGCCGCGTCGCGCGATTCGCCGCTCGGCGCAGGCGTCGGTGCGGCCGGCGCAGGACGCGGTGGCGCAGTTGCGGCCGGCGTCGTGCTCGCCACTTCGGTCGGCGTCGCTGCGGGCGACGCGGCCGGTGTCGTCGCACCCGCGGCGGGTGTCGTCGCAGCGGCGGCATCGGCAGCCGGAGTTCCGGGTTGCGCGGCCGGTGTCGCGCCCGCAGCAGTCTGACGCGCGGCGGCGGCCGCGGCGAGCTGCGCCTGCTGCTGCTCGCGATCGGCCTGCTTCTTCTTCGCGTCGAGCTTGCTGCGCAAAATCGTCAGCGAATAATTCGAAGGATCGGCCTGCGCGAGCAGCGCGATGACGCGATTGGCTTCGTCGTAGTTGCCCTGGTTGATCTGATCCTCGACCGTGCCCGTCGCGAACGGGAACAACTCGCGCAACGCGTCCTTCGCGCCGGAATCGTCCGGCTGTTTGGCGACGATCTTCAGATAGAACTCGAGCGCGTTGTTGCCCGCCGGCGTCGCCATGCGGTTCTCGTTCATCGCCTTGCGCGCTTCGCGATAGAGCTGGTCGGTGGTCAGTTCGTCCGAGACGACCGGCACGGGAGCAGCCGTCGACGAGGGCGCGGTGGTCGCGGTCGGCGCGGTGGCCGTTCCGGGAGTGCCGACGGTTCCGGGCGTGCGGCCGAAGAACCACCAGCCGCCGGCGGCGAGGATCAGCACGATGACGACGATGGCGATCAGGCGCGACGGTGCCGCAGCGCCGCGGATCGCCCGGGGTTGTGACGTACGCAAAGTCATGACGGGTCCTATCTCCAGATAACGATGGATCAGGGCACCGCGCCGTCGATGGTTCTGTCCCATCCCCTGGCCCCCCGGCTTCAGAGATTCTCGCCGGCGCCGGCAGCGAAGCCAGCGCGGATAACGCAAAGGTAACGCAATTTATCGGGACTGTCGCGCGATGCGATAGTTATTTACGTGACGGGTGAGCCGCTCCGGCGCTGCGCGCAGCGTTCAGTTTGACGCGACTAAGCTCGCCCTGCGCTCGACCGCGGATCCCGGCCGGCGGAAATCCGCTGCGGCAGTCGGTGACAGGGTGTGCTGACGAGGGGCAACGGCGGGCCGGCAAATCCATCAACGACAGAGGACGAGATCATGGCCACCATCAGAGACGTCAAGAACGCGACCGAAGACGGCGCGGAGCGCATCAGCGATACGGTTTCCGCCGCCGGTGCCGACGTGCGCGGCGAGTTCCACAAGTTCGGTGCGAAGTTGCGCGCGAACGGCGCGCAGCTCGAGGACGATTTGCGCGACGCCAGCGAGCGTCTGTCCGAAGGCGCCAAGAAATTCGGCGACGCCGCCGCCGAGCAGATCCGCGAGCATCCGCTCGCCGCGTTCGGCATCGCCTTTGCCGCGGGCGTCATGTTGACGCGTCTTCTGCGCCGGTGACGTGCGATGCAAACGACATCGGGGGATGAGCGGCCGGCCGAAACGCCGGCCGCGTCGCCAGAAGGCGATCTGATCGAGACCCTGCGCGTCGCAGCCGACCAGGCGCTGCGCGTCATCGGATCGGCGATCACGCTGCTGCGTGCCGAGCTCGCACTGGCGCGCGCGAGCGCGCTGGCGCTCGTGTGGCTCAGCTTCGCGCTGGTGTTTCTCGGCGTCGGCGCGTGGCTCGCGACCAGCGCTGCGATCGCGGCGGGCGTCTATCAGTTGACCGGCAACGTCTTCTACGGCATCGGCAGCGTCGCACTGGCGAATATCGTCGGCGCGATCCTCGTGATGTTCGCGATGCGCGGATGCTGGCGCGATCTCACGCTGCCACGCACGCGGCGCGCGCTGCACGAGCTCAAGGAGTCGGTGTCGTGAAGCTGATCGAGCGCCGCCGCCGCGTCGCCGCGGCGGAAGCGAAGATGCGGCAGGAACGGCGTAGGTGGCTTGCAGAGACGATTCCGCTGCGCGCCTGGTGCGCCGACCACAAAGCCGCGCTGATCGTCGCTGGTGGCCTTGTGAGCGGGGCTGCGACGTCGCTGCTGCCGCTGCGTCCGCTCATGAAACTCGGATCCGCGTTCGCCAGCACCGCAATGCTGATGCTGCGCTTCCCGCTCGCCGATCTCATCGCTTGGCGAGAAGGCGAGCGCGCATCCGGCGACGCGGCGGCGGGGAACGCGCAATGACGATCACGCCGCCGGAGCCCGACGCCGAAGCATCGATCGCTGCGCCGCCGCCTCCGATCAAGATCGAGACTCTTTCGCCGCCGCTGGCGCCGATGACGCCGTCGGGCGCGACGCGGCGTCGCAATCGCCTCCTCGCGACCGTCGTCGTCATTCTCGTGCTCTACACCTGCGCGATGGCCGAAGCGGTGATCGTGCCGCTGCTGGTGTCGATCCTGTTCGGGCTGATGCTGGCACCGGCGGTGCGCCTGCTCGAACGCTTCCACATTCCGCGCGCGCTCGGATCGCTCGTCGTCGTCGCGCTGACGATCGCGATCGTCGTCAGCGCGATCTCCTCCCTCGCCTCACCCGCGCAGCAGTGGATGCAGCGCATGCCGCGAGCGCTCGGCCGCATCGAGATCGTGCTCCGCGACGTGCGCCGGCCGCTGCAGGCGGCGACCGAAGCGACGCGCGAGCTCGGCAAGCTCGCCGCGATGGACGAGGCCAATCCGGTCCGCGTCGTCGACGCGTCGCCCGGGCCGTTCGCGCAGGCGATGAGCGCCGCGCCCGCCGCGCTCGCCGGCGTCGTCGTGTCGATCGTGCTGACGTTTCTCTTCCTGCTGCACGGCGATGCGTTGCTGCGCAAGTTCGTGACCCTGGCGCCGCACCTTCGCGCCAAGCGCGACCTCGTCGAGGCGACGCGGCACGCGCAACGCGAGCTTTCGATGTACATGATCACGATCACGCTGATCAACGGGGGCCTCGGCCTCGCCACCGCGGGCGCGCTGTACTTGATGCACGTCAACGATCCGCTGCTTTGGGGCGGCATCGCGGCGCTTCTCAACTACGCGCCCTTCATCGGACCCTTGATCACGGCGGTCGCGCTCCTCGTCGTCGGCTTCACCGAGTTCGCGACGCCCGGGCTCGCGCTCGCGGTGCCGGGCGTGTTCCTCGGATTGCATCTGCTCGAAGGTCAGCTGATCACGCCGCATCTGGTCGGACGGCGCCTCGCGCTCGATCCGGTCATGGTGTTCCTGGCGATGATCCTGCTCGGCTGGATGTGGGGCGTCGCCGGCCTCTTGCTCGCGGTGCCGCTGCTCGCGTGCGCCAAGATCATCGCCGAGCGCATCGAGAACGGCGACACGATCGTAGCGCTGCTCTCGCTCTGAAGCTCGCGGGCGGGATCGATTCTTCGGGAATGAACGTGCGCGGGACGCGCGGCGGGAGTCGTGGGAGGAAATTCTCTCCCTGCGCTGGGCAACCGCAGGGAGAGTAATTCGGACTTCCGTCTACTGTTGCTGTTGCTCGTGTTGCTTGTTGCGTGTTGCCGTAGTGCTGTTGCCGTGTTGCTTTGAGCGGATCGGCGGATGGATTCGCCGATCCGTTTTGCCAGAAGCCGGTTCGCAAACTACGCGGCCGGCTCGAAGACAAAGGCCTTATTTGGCCTTCTTGGCAGCCTTCTTCGTTGCCTTACGTGCAGTCTTCTTGCGAGCCGCGCCCGTCTTGCGAGCGGTGGCGGTCTTGGCACGCGCGGTTTTCCGCTTGGCCGTCTTCTTCGCACCTTTCTTTGCAGCTTTCTTCATAGCCATATCGCGTCTTAGCTCCTCGTCAGTTGGCAGTGGTTGCCCAGTAAAAGCGTGAAGGAATGCTTCGCACAGCAGATCGCTGTTGGTGGCGTGGCGCAGATTCGCAACTTGGCGCCGGGTCCGTTCGTCGGACAGAAGTTTCAGAATATGGAAGGGAACCGACACCGTGATCTTCTTCACCGACCCGGCCTTGGTGCCGTGTTCGACATAGGGGGCGACGAAGCGAGCTGCGGTCATGTTTCCTTAATTCGATTGTCACGCCGACGCGGAAGCTATTACTGTCGCACGCGCGTGTCAACAAATTTCTGATGGGAAACAAGCAGTTCCTGTTCGAACGCTTCGCGCGACGGTCCGGTTCCGAGCATCGCAAATAGCGGTTTTGCGCGGGATACCTAGACGTCTGGACGTCCGGACGTCTGCGACAATTTACTGAATTACACTTTGATCAAAAGCCATGAAAGCCAAGCGTGGCGCGGCTTCCAGGGTTTTTGTATTTTTCGCGACGACACAAAATCGCGACGCGCGCGTCGAGCGACGCGCAAGTTCGCGCGTCGTCGCAAAAACGGATTTTCGAGCGCGTCGACGTCCCAAATGCCGTCTGAACGGCAGGTGGACGAAAAATGCCTTTCAGGCGATCGCGCGAGCCATCGCGGACACGAAACGATCCAGATCGGCAGTCGTCTTGGTCTCCGTCGCGCAGACCAGAAGTGCGTCGCCGAGCTCCGGAAAATCTTCTCCGAGCGCAACGCCGGCGACGATATTGTCGTGCGCGAGACGCTCGATGACTTCGCTGGCAGGTTTCGGAAGAGCGAGCGCGATCTCGTGAAACGACGCTCGCGAGAACAGCACGCGCACTCCGGGAATCGCCGCGAGCCTGTCGCGCAGCGCGCGCGTGTTCGCCATCGAGTTGGCGGCGACGCGGCGCACGCCTTCGGGACCGAGCATCGCCATCGTGATCGTCGCCGCGGTGACGAGGAGACCCTGGTTAGTGCAGATATTTGACGTCGCCTTCGCACGGCGGATGTGCTGCTCGCGCGCCTGCAAGGTCAGCGCGAAGCCTTCGCGACCGTCGAGGTCGGTGGTGCGTCCGACGATGCGTCCCGGCATCTGGCGCACGTATTCCTGCTTGCAGGCGAGGATGCCGAAGTACGGTCCGCCCGAAGACAGCGGCACGCCGAGCGGCTGGCCGTCGCCGCAGACGATGTCGGCGCCCTGCTTGCCCGAATTCGCCGAGCCCCACTCGCCCGGCGGCTTCAACACCGCGAGCGACACCGGATTGACGACGCCGATCACCAACGCGCCTTTCGAATGCGCCCAGTCGGTGAGCGCATCGACGTCCTCGAGCACGCCGAAGAAGTTCGGCTGCGGGATGACCAGCGCGGTGAACGCGCCGAAATCCTGCTCTGCGAGCCAGTCCGGCGCGACGCCGCCGCCCTGCGTGCCTTCGCGGCAAAAATTGAACTCGACGACTTCGGATGTCTGTAGCGCGACGATCGTGTGCAGGGTTTTGCGGTACGCCGGATGCACGCTGCGCGGCACCAGCACGCGGCGCGGACCTTTCTTGGAGCAGCGCTCGGCCATCAGTACCGCTTCGGCGAGCGCGGTTGCGCCGTCGTAGAGCGATGCGTTGCTGACGTCCATGCCGGTCAGGCGCGTCATCATCGTCTGGTATTCGTAGATGAGCTGCAGCGTGCCCTGGCTCGCTTCGGCCTGGTATGGCGTATACGCCGAATAGAACTCGCCGCGCGACACGATCGCCCATACCGCAGCGGGGATGTGATGCTCGTACGCGCCGGCACCGGCGAAATTGAGCGGCGTGCCGTCCTTCGCCGCGCGCTCCTTCATCAGGCGCGTGACGTCCATCTCCGAAAGTCCCGGTGGCACATTGGCCAGCGCATCGATCTTGAGCTCGGGCGGAATCTCGTCGAACAGATCCTCGATGCGGGCGGCGCCGATCGCTTTCAGCATCGCGCTGACGTCGGCTTCGGAGTGCGGGATGAAGGGCATGAGCGGGGAATCGGGAATGGAGAAGGGGGAATCGGAAAGACCGGCGAGGCGGATCGAAGAGAACGAACGACGAGCTAGGCAATGAGAACCGGCGTCGGCCGATTCCCCATTCCCTGTTGCCTATTGCCGCCTCTTCAGTGTTCTTCGTTCTCGATCAGCTCGGCGTAGGCGTCGGGATCGAGGAGGCCTTCCATCTCTTCGGCGAGGTTGTCCGGCTTGACGACGAAGATCCAGCCTTCGCCGAACGCGTCCTCGTTGATCGTCTCAGGTTTGTCCGGCAGCGCCTCGTTGATCGCGACGATCTCGCCGGACACTGGCGCGTACACGTCCGAAGCGGCCTTGACCGATTCGACCACGGCGCAGGCGTTGCCGGCCTGCACGTGGTCGCCGATGCTCGGAAGCTCGACGTAAACGAGGTCGCCGAGCTGACCTTGCGCGTGATCGGAAATGCCGACCGTGACCGTTCCCTTGTCTTCGACTCGGGCCCACTCGTGGGACTTCATGAACTTCAGATCGCCTGGAATCTCTTGCATGACTCGAATCCTGGATACGGCCGCGTGGATAATTCTAGCAATGGAGCGCAGAGCGCGCGATGGTACGCCTCAGACGCCGTCCTGTGGCTTGCCGTCGCGCACGAACGGATACTTGACGACGCGCACCGGAACGAGCTTGCCTCGGATGTCCGCCTGCAACGTTCCTGCCGCGCCCGCCGGAACGCGCGCGAACGCGATCGATTTTCCGAGGGTCGGCGAGAAACCGCCGGACAGGATCTCACCCTCGCCGCCCGGAGCGACGACGCGCTGGCCGTGCCGCAACACGCCCTTGTCGTCCATCACGAGCCCGACCAGCACGCGCGCGACGCCCTCGTGCTTTTGTTTTTCCAGCGCGGGGCGGCCGATGAAGTCCCGACCTCCGTCGAGCGACACGGTCCAGGCAAGCCCCGCTTCCCAGGGCGTGATCGCCTCGTCCATGTCCTGACCGTAGAGATTCATGCCGGCTTCCAGGCGCAACGTGTCGCGCGCGCCGAGGCCGGCCGGTGCGACGCCGGCGTCCTTGAGACGATTCCAGAGCGACACCGCGTCCTTTTCCGGAACGATGATCTCGAAACCGTCTTCGCCCGTGTACCCGGTGCGGGCGACGAAGAGCTTCATCGAATTCGGTCCCTCCGCCTCGACCGCTACGAACTTGCCGATCTTCGCCGCCTTCGCGCGCGCATCCGACGCAAGGAGGCCCAACACTTTCTCGCGCGCATTCGGACCCTGCACCGCGATCATCGAAAGATCCGCTCGCTCGGTCACTTTCACGCCGAACGCCGCGGCCTGCTTTTCGATCCAGGCGAGATCCTTGTCGCGCGTCGCCGCGTTGACGACGACGCGGAAGAAATCTTCGGTGAGGAAATAGACGATCAGATCGTCGATGACGCCGCCGTTCTCGTTGAGCATGCACGAATACAGCGCCTTGCCCGACACCTTCAGCTTGTCGACGCTGTTGGCGAGGAGATGGCGCAGGAATTCGCGCGTGCGCGCGCCGTGCAGATCGACCACCGTCATATGCGATACGTCGAACATGCCGGCGTCGCGGCGCACGAGATGATGCTCTTCGATCTGCGATCCGTAGTTGAGCGGCATGTCCCAGCCGCCGAAGTCGACCATCTTGGCGCCGAGCGCGCGGTGGGTTTCGTTGAGGACGGTCTTCTGGGTCATGATCGGTCGGCAGGCGGAATTCGGGGCGCGCATTATCGCGGGGAGTGGGTGCTGCGTCATCCTCCACTCCTCATCCGTCATCCCGGCGGAAGCCGGGATCCATTTGTTGTTGTTGTTGATCTTCGGCGCTTACGCGAGAACCGACTCACGTCCCTGTGTTTTCCACTCGCCATCCTGGCGAGCGGGTCACTTTCTCTTGCTTGCCCAAGAGAAAGTAACCAAAGAGAAGGGCAGCCCGGGTGGAACGCCGGCTGCGCCGGTTCGCTGCGGGCGGCCGGGGTTCCGCTGACAGGACATCCTGTCCTGCTGCGGAATGAGCGCGATCTCTCGCGCTCACCCGCGCATTCGCGCGGGCCTTGTCCGTCCGCCCTTCGCCGTCCCACACGGGCCTCGAGATCAAAAGACGAAGCTAGAGGCGAAGAGCTGGATTCCGGCCTTCGCCGGAATGACGGCGTGTGGCGTTG
>Ga0268265_10000193_pt1 | contig 71772 bp, 12 predicted proteins | sample KBSSwiS52_FD_190355 | JGI IMG/M metagenome (GOLD analysis project Ga0268265, IMG submission 190355) | Switchgrass rhizosphere microbial communities from Kellogg Biological Station, Michigan, USA - KBS Switchgrass S5-2 (SPAdes) (version 2) | ecosystem: Host-associated > Plants > Roots >... | reverse complement strand
CCGGCAGAAGGCCGCGCCGGGCGAGCTCTCGGACGCGAAGAGCTCCTGGAACGCTTTCCATGCCGGGTCCTCCGCGGGCGGGTACGGCGTGGAGGACATGGTCTCGAGGTACAGCACGTTCTCCCGTGAGGCCTGCTGGCGGAGCTGCGCCAGGATCGCCGCCGTGTTGGCGGTGGCCGGGCCGAGCTTGCCGAAGATGGCGAAGAAATGGTCGTGCGCCTGCAGAGTCCCCCACGGCACACCGCGCATGGACAGGGCGTTGACGGCTCCGTTGTAGAGCGTGCTGCTGGAGCACAGGCAGCACGCCGGAATGGACCCTGTCCCCGCGGCGCACGTCCCCGCTCCCTGCGAAGCGGGACAGGCCAGGCAGTCGGCCGTGAGGGCCGTCAGCGGGATGTCCGCGCCGCTCCCTCCCGCTGTTGCCGGACAGGTTTCGAATGCGAACTTCGGCGCGCCGGACGCGTCGGGCGAGATGTCGACGCACAGGCCCTGGTAGCTCGCGATCTGGATCAGCACCTCCGGATAGACGGCGCCGGTCAGGTGGTGGTGCAGGTCGCCGCCCTTGGGCATGGCGAGCAGAAAGGCCCGCAGGGCGTTGGGGTCCCGGCGAGCGCATCGGAACACCTCGTCGACCGAGCTCGCCCGCGAACAGGCCGGCTGGCCGGCCGGGGCCGGCACGGGCGCGGGTGCGGCGGAGAAGCACGCCGCCATCGGCAGGCAAACCAGCACGAGAGCACAACGGAAGAGCCGGATGAGAAGGTAGTTCATGGCGGGTGAGATTCTACCCGCTCCATCGGAAAGGACCTCAAGGACACCAGGGACGCCAGGGACGTCAAGGCAAAGAAGCAGCGCCGGCTGCGTACCGGATTCCACCCAGCAGGTGCTCCAGGAACGCCGGCTCGGAAAACGATGCGTCCGTGTGGCCTCCCCCCGTGTACCAGGCCCGGCCGCCGTCGTACTCGTGGTACCAGGCGATGGGATGATCGTCCCCCATCCGTCCCCCGGGATAGCTCGACTCATCCAAGGTGAGCAGCACGGTGACGCCCTGGCTCCGCGGGTTCTGCTCGAAGTCGTACCACTCGTCGAAGCGGATCCAGGGGTCCGGCAGCGTTCTCGTCGAGGGGTGGTCCCGGTTCTCGACCCGGATCCGCGCCTGTGCCGGCTCCGGATGGCTCGCGAAGTACGCTCCCACGAGGCCGCCATACCAGGGCCAGCCGTGCTCCGTGTCGGCCGCGGCGTGGATTCCCACGAAGCCGCCCCCCTTGCGGATGTAGCTCAGGAAGGCGGCCTGCTGCTCACCGTTGAGCACGTCCCCGGTCGTGGAAAGGAAGACGACGGCCTTGTAGCGGCCGAGGTTCGCGGTCGTGAACTGTCCCGCCTCCTCGGTGGCGTCGACGGTGAAGCCGTTCGCGGTGCCCAGGTCCCGCAGGGCGGCGATCCCGGGCTCGATGCTGCTGTGGCGGAAGCCGGCGGTGCTGGAGAAGACGAGGATTCGGTCCGGAGGGGACTGCGGCCCGAGCTGGTTTTCCCACAGCTCCACCGGCCCTCCACCGAAGGGGAGGGTGCCGAGGATGTCGGCGTCGCCATCGCCGCCGACGTCGGCGACGCGCACGTCGTGCAAGGCCGGCGTGCCGAGCACCTGGCGGCTCCAACCCGAGGCCTGGTCGAGATAGACGAGCAGGCGTCCCTCTCCGCGAATCTCGGAGGTCGCCACATCCAGGTCGCCGTCGCGATCGAAATCCGCGACGCTCGCTCCCTGCGCCGAATCGAGAGGGCCGGGATCGATGACGCGCTCCCGCCAGCGGGACCGGCCGGGGTTCGCCGGATTCTCGAACCAGGAGATCCTTCCCTCCCCCTCCGACACCGTCATCACGACGTCAGGCCGGCCATCCCGGTTCAGATCCCCGGCGGCGAGGGCCGCCTCCGGGCTCCAGGAGCCGAAGCTGTTCCCCTGCCACGTCCGGGAGAGGATCCTGCGGCGTGGATTCCTCAGCCATCGTCCCCCCACGACGATATCGAGAAACCCGTCCCTGTCGAGGTCGGCCAGCGCCAACCCTTGCGCCCCGGCAGCCAGGTCGCGCCGGAGCCAGGACCGCGGTCCGCTCTGCTTGAACAGCGTCACCATACCGGCCTCTCCGCGCAGCACGACATCGGGCCTGCCGTCGCGATCGAGGTCGCCAATGGCCACGTCCTGACTGCCGCTACCGGAGCCGATGCGATGGGCAGGCCAGGGAACCGGCTGGCGTGGGTTCTCGAACCAGACGGTGCCCACGGTGACGTCCAGGTCGCCATCCCGATCGAGATCGCCGACCGCCAATCCGCCTTGCGTGGTGTAACCCTGGACGGCGATGACGGTCCGGGTCCAATCGGGATAGGCGTACCAGACCAGCGGTCCGTCGCTGCCGGCGACGATCGCGTCGAGCCGGCCATCGCCGTCGAGATCCCCCAGAGCCTTGCCGCAGGGACAATGAGGACTATCCGGGGAGATCACCGTGCGGACGAAGGGGATTTCCTCGGCCCGGCCAGGAGCTGACCCGATCGCTGCCGCGACGAGAAACAGGGCTCCGAACAGGCCACCCGATCGCCTCATGGGGAGCGAGTATACGAGGTGCTGAAGGACCTCAAGGACACCAGGGACAACAAGGACATCAAGGACAAAAGGACCCGCTGCCGTGTCCTTGGAGTCCTTGAAGTCCTTGGTGTCCTTGAGGTCCTTCAGCCCTTGCCCGAGCCCTTGGTGTTGCGCTCCTGGAGGCGTGCCCGGGTCATGCGCTCGCGCAGGCCGCCTTCCTCGACGAAGGCGTTCTCCAGGTGCCGGAGCTGGCGGGCGAGCAGGTAGGTGGCCACGCGGATCAGGCCGACTATGACGTTGGCAGAGATCGCCGGGTCGGGGTGCTCGATCCCCTTGCGGAACGTCTCGTAGGTCGCACCCGGGACCTGGTTCAGCTCGCGGAGCCGGAGCGCATAGGCATGCTCCGCGGACCATTCCTCCAGGGCGCGGGTCCGCAGAAAATCCCGGTAGTCGGCCAGAAGCTCTTCGAGGCTGGCGCGCGCTACGCTCGTCAGCTTGATCTCGGTCTCCTTCGAGGTCGCCGCGGCCATGCTGCCCTCGATGATGTTCTGCTTGCCCGAACGTGCCGCCTGGATCATCTGGTCATGGGTACGGCTGCGCCTGTCGATGAAGCGGTCGCAGAAGTAGACCGTGGCGTCGTACACGATCTCGGCCTTCTGGTAGGAAAGCAGTCCTTTGTAGCCGCCATGCGGCGGGATGAAGCCCTTGCTCATGGGTGCTTGTTGTCCTTTAGGGAATCCCTGGCGGAGTATAGCTTACCGGAAAAGGACACCAAGGACCTCAAGAACTTGAGCCCCTGCTCTCGTTGTCCTTGTTGTCCTTGAGGTCCTTGTTGTCCTTGAGGTCCTTGGGCGGGTGAGGCTTGCGCACCGGCGGAGAGAGATGCTTTTCCGCGGCTCGCGGCAACCTATCCGCGGCTCGCGCCAGCCTATCCATGACTCGCCGAAGGCCATCCGCGGCTCAGGCCCGCCTATCCGTGGCTCGCGGCGGCCTATCCGCGACCCGTGACAGCCTATCCGTGGCTCGCGGAAAGCTTGCCGCGTTTCATGCCTGCCTATCCGCGGCTCACGGCTGGCTATCCGTGGCACGCGGCAACCCATCCGCGACTCAAGCCAACCTGGCGCGGCTCACGGCAAGCTATCCGCGGCTCACGGCAACCTATCCGCGTGCCGAGGATAGGCTGGCTCCTCACGCGGACAGGTTGCCGCGTCTCACGGATAGGCTGGAAGGGAACGCGGATAGGTTGCCGCGCCTCGCGGACAGGTTGGCGGAAGACCCGGATCGCCTTCCACGGAGCGGGTTTGCCGATCGGGGTCCGGGGGTAAGGAAGCGGGCCGCGAAGGAAAGGAAAAAGAGAGGGGGCGCAAGCCTTCGCGCCCCCTCGGAAAGCGGACTAACGGCCGGTTTCAGCCGGCGGCGCCTGCGGCTCCGCCGGCTTGTCCACCTTCTTGTCCTTCTTGGCACGCCGGCCGCGGAAAGGCTTGATCTGGAACTCCTCCAGCTTCTCGCTCCGATCTCCGTAGTGCTCCCGAAGGCCGGTGGTCAGGAAGGTATCGACCTTCCTCCCCTCCTTCATCAGGGCCTCCAGCCGCTTGCTGGCTTCCTGCTTCAAGGCCGTGGCCGTGGCCTGGTCCCGGATGGCGGCGAGCGCCCCGTCGTGAATGCCCTGCAGCTTGTCACGCCGAGTCTCGAGGTGCTGAACCTCGTCCTTGTTGCCCTCCAGGGCCGTCAGCCGGTGCCGCCAGGTCTTGAGAGACTGCGCGTGGGTCTTCGCCATGTCTACCTCCTGGAAACCGGGTGCGCTTTCGCGCCCCCCGAAGATTTATACTGGTTACCTTCTAGTCGACGGACACGTCACTGGAGCAAACCGTCCGAGTCGGTGATCGGCCTCTCGGGCGGTTTTTTCTTGTCTGCTCCGTTCCTCACGACTTGAGGTCCATCCTTCATGACCCCCTCCGCTTTTCGGCAAGCAACTGCTCCTCTTGTCCATAGCGCTCCTTTCAGATCATCGCGACAGCGGCATTGCTCCGCGACGAGAGCTATCATGCAGCCAGACAACCGAAAAGTCAACTACATTGAACGATTTGGACAGTAAATTGTTTTTATGGGATCAGATACCAGTCTGGCGGCCGGTCACGTCAACGCGACTGAAGTTTCAGCGACTTCGTGGCAATTTACGTCGATCCGACACCGGGGCGGGGGTTCGGGAGCAGAAAGGAAGGGGGGTCAGCGTTTCCCAAACTGCTCATTCGCCTCGGCCGCGGACTCCTGGAGGAGCTTCGCGAGGCCCGGCGGCACCTGGGCGAAGGTGCCGTTGCGCAGCCGCACCCGGGCGGGCAGGCCCACGGGCGAGCGGCTGAAGAGCATGCCGAAGATCGAGAGCGCCGCGAGGAAGGAGCCGGTCGGGGACGGATGCTCGCGGTCCTTGCGGTAGAGGGGGACGTTCGGGTCCCTCCTCCAGGCCGCCCGCCAGGCCTCCCCCGCCGGGATCATCATGCCGTCGATGTCCTCGGCGGTGAGCTGGTAGGAGGTGCGGACCTCGTCGAAGAAGGCGAGCCGGTCCTCGGCGGGCCAGACCATGTAGAGCGCGGGCCGCGCGCCCGCCTCGCGGATCGGATCGGCGAGGCGGCGGGCCCACTCCCGCATGTTCCTGCGGCTCGCCGTCAGGGTCGAGGGGCCCTGCTGCATCACGACGTAGCTCCACGGGCCTTTGCGGAGCGTGGAGAGCGCGGCGCCGCGCTTGCAGTGGTCCTCGAAGCTGAAGCCGCCCTTGGCGACCGTGACCACCTCGACGCTCTTCCCCACCTCGCCGGCGAACGCCTGCACGAGGAGCGGCATGTCGTTGTTGTAGGTCAGGCTGCTGCCCAGGAAGAGGACGCGCAGGCCGCCCGGCGCGGGCCCGGGCCGGGGCGCGCCCGGTCCGGGTCTGCGGTGCGGGAGGTGCTGCCTCACTGGATGATCCGGGAGGTCGCTCCGGAGCGCTCCGCGCGCGACTTGCGCAGGTCGCGCGCGATGTTGATGCGCTTGAACCAGCGGTCGTTCCCGTCGTAGCGGGCCTTGAACGCGCGGCGGCCGTGGACCGCCTTCATGTTGTCGATAAAGCAGATGTCGCCCCGCTCGAGCAGGAGGTCGCCGATCTGCTCGTCGACCGCCTTGATGAGGGCGTCGAGCGCCTGCTGCGCCCGCGGGTTGTCCTCGATCGGGTCCATGAAGTAGTGGTCGATGCGGATGTAGGGCGAGCGCGGATCGCCCGAGAGCAGGGCGATCTTGTCGGGGTGCCGCTTCATCTGCTCGATGCGGCGGTAGACCTGCTGGAGCTCGTCCTCGTCTTCCGGAGCGGCGTTCACCGGCTGGTGCGAGTTGTCGGGCTTGATCGTGTAGTGCGGCTCGAACAGCGTCTCCCAGTCCTGCGGGCTGAGCTTGACGTTCTCGAGCGAGGCGAAGGTCGTGGGCACCTCGTCCGGGTTGCGCAGGCACATCATGCCGAGATAGTCGCCGCGCATCGGATGGAAGGCGTCCTCGGTGTGCCACCAGATCGTCATCTCGCTGCCGATGCCGATCTGTTCCTTCTCCATCCCCTTGACAGGCATGAGGTCGTGGACGATCCGCCCCGCCTGCTGGGTGCGCCAGCCGATCGGCTCGCCGAGCAGCGAGCTGGCGAGGACGAGGAGGATCTCGTACGCGAGCGCCGGCGAATGCTTCTCGTCCGGACGGTTCCAGTGCGCGGGCGTGGGACCGATCTCCTCGTCGTCGACCGGGAAGCCGGCGATGACCAGGTGAGCGCAGTCCGGCTCGTTCAGCCGGAAATCGACGAGCGCCGCGCGCAGGCGCCGGGGCAGCTCCTGGGCCCATACCGCGGCGTGGCACAGGAACTCGGGGTCTTCCACCGAATCGAACTTCGCCGCGATCTCGTCGACCAGCTTCTTGATCGCGACGACCTCATCCCCGTCGAGGACGAAACGGTTCACGTCCGAGCCCCTTCCGGTCGCATTGCCGGTGGAGGGCTGCTCTGTCATGAGAGCCATAAATCACCTCTTTCCTCTAGTAGAGGAACGCATAACCCACCTTCAGGAAGAAGGAGCGGTCGGTCTGCGTGATGTCGATGCCGTTCTCGCCGAACCGGGTGTCGTCATAGCCGGCGAAGAGCACGGTCTGGGGGTTGAGCTTGTAGGAGAAGAGGAACTGCCCGAAGACGTCCTTCTCGTTGATCGCGCCGCGGTTGAAGTCCTGGTACTGGAGCACGGCGCGCACGAAGGTACGGACGTTGAACTGATAGACGAGCCGGCTCTGGGCGATGTCGACGTCGAAGATGCGGTCGCCGCCGTCGGCATCGTCGAGGGTCTGGCGCACGTACTCCAGCTGCAGGTTGAGGCCCTTGCCCAGCCGGAGCTGGATGGCGGGGTCGAGGATCATCGTCCTGCCGAGCCGCGCGGTGGCGAGGTCGATCTCGTCGCCGAAGCGGGCGAACGCCGCCAGGCGGATGCGGCCGGTGGGATTGATGCCGAATTCCACGATCTGCCGGTCGAGGTCGAAGATGGTGCCGCGGAAGAACTCCCGGTTCTTCTGCACCCGCGCCTCGAACGCCGACTGGTAGGGACCGTTGACCGTGCCGAAGACCTCGGCGATCTCGTCGGTGAGCGTGCCGCCATGGTCCTCGGTGCGCAGCCCGTGGACGCCGAAGCTCGCCTGCGCGTACCAGGTCTGCTTGGTGCCGTAGATCACGCGCTCGTATTGCGCCTCGCCGGTCTTGACGTCGACGCGCGGGATGAAACCGCTGTCGGCGCGGAAGAGCGGATCGAGGTCCTGGTACTTGACGAAGCCGCGCCAGTTGCGGGCGAAGTGGTCGTACTGGATGTGGAAGGCATCGCCGCGGAAGGAGTCGAGCTCCTGTGCGAAGCGCCGCGCGACCAGCTCCGGGTAGGCCGTGTCGGAGCTCAGGTACTGGACGCGCATGGTGTCGGACTTGGTGAAGCGCACGAGGCCGTCGAGGCCGGCCACGCGGTTGTGGTACTCGTCGCCCTCGCGCCCGGTGTAGAGCACGCCGATGGCGGAGCGCTCGCCCACGTCGCGGCGGTAGCGCAGCACGCCGGTGTCGGTGCTCTCGTCGATGAAGGTGAACCGCGACGCCTGGTTCGACGGGATGATGATGTTCGTGATGTCGTCGCGCGCGATGTAGGTGCCGAAGGCGTTCTTGCCTTCCTTGCCGTTGAGCTTCACGCCCCAGTCGGGCTCGGCCACGGTGCGGGTGAAGACGGCCTGGAGAGGCGTGATGTAGGTATCGGCGCCCTCCAGGAAGAAGGGCCGCTTCTCCGGGAAGAACAGGGCGAAGCGCGTGTTGACCGCGAGCTGCAGCGCATCGGCCTCGACCTGCGAGAAGTCCGGGTTGATCGTGGCGTTGAGGCTCATGTTGGGAGTGATGCCCCACTTCGCGGTGATGCCGGGCTCGAACTCCTCGTCGCCCGACTGCAGGTGACCGTCGGGGAACTCGTCGATCGTGTCGAAGCGCTGCGCGGTGACCGTGGGAGTGATCTCGATGTTCTTCCCCTGGGTCATGCCCTGGAAGCCGGAGATCTTGTTCTCCTCGCACAGGGTGCAGTCGCGCGAGCGGTTGGTGAAGCGCGAGGAGATGCGGTGACGCACGTTGCGGGGATAGCTGCGGAAGAACTCGATGCCCCAGGTCTGCGGACCCTGGGTGCGCGCGAAACGGAGCTGGCGGAAGGGGATGCCGACCTCGACCACCCAGCCGGTGTCGGTGATCCGTCCCTCGGAGGCCCAGATCGCATCCCAGGTGAAGTCCTCCGTGCCTTCGATCTCGCTGAACGTGGCGTCCACCTGCACGCCGCGCGGGTTGATGCGGAACTGGAACGCCTGGCGCTCGTCGTTGAAGGTGTCGATGGTGATGCCGACGTGGTCGTCCTGGACGAAGGTGCCGATCAGGTCGCGGTCCATCAGCTGGGCGCGGATCGCGCCCGGGTTGGGATCGCTGGCCTTGAACGCGATGTAAAGGGTTTCCTCGTCGAACGTGACCAGCGCGTCGGTCGCGACCGGCGGCGTGGCGTTGTCGCCGGGAAACCACTCGTAGGGCAGGTCGACGACGGTGGCGGTCTCCCAGCCGGCATCGTCGAGCACGCCGTCGACGCGGATCGGGGAGCTGGTCGGACCGACCTCGAAGCGGCGCTGCACGCTGGCGGCTTCCGCCGCGGGGGCCGGAGCCGGGGCAGCCGGCGGCGGCGCCGGCGGAGTCGTCTGCGCGGCAAGGGCCGAGGCGAGGCATGCCGCGGCCAGAATGGAAAGAGTAAGGGATCTCATCGTTCGGTTCTTCTCCACAAAAAGGTGATCGATCAGGCCTGCGCCGCGGCTTCCTCGGGAACTTCCTGCGGTGGCGGCTCCGGCTTCGGCTCGGGCTTGCGGTTGGCGTCGGGCAGCTCGGCCTCGACGTTGCGCACGCGCGGGTTCAGGAAGCCGACCAGGGCGGTGATGGCCGGGACGAGGGCCATGGTGAGCAGCATCATGCCGATGCCGCGGCCCGGGCCGACGCCGATCACGCGGCCGGCGGTGTCGGCGAGCGCGCCGCCGGGCATCAGCGCCGGGTTGAACACCTTGTCGGCCAGCGGGCCGGCCGAGAAGTCGCCGATCGGCACCGTGAACTGGGCGATCATGCGGCGCACCGCAAAGACGCGGCCCTGCACGTCGTGCGGGGTCTTGCTCTGCCAGATCGCCTGGCTCGACGCGTTCATGATCGGCAGGCCGACGTACCAGAGCAGCACGCCCGCGCCAACCAGGTAGAGATTGGGCTTGATGCCGACGAGCACGAACCAGACGCTCAGGGCGGCCCAGGCGAGGAGCACGCCGTGGACGCGCTTCTTGAAGCCGCCGGTCGTGGTCATGATGGCGCCGCCGATCAGCGTGCCGACGCCGACGAGCGACATGATCGTGCCCACCGCGGCCTCGTTGGCGAAGCCGAGCACCATCGGCAGGATGGCGACGCCGCACATCGACATCACCAGGTTGACGCTGGCGAAGAGCAGCAGCAGGTTGAGCAGCCCGGGGCGCTCCTTGATGAACACCCAGCCGAACGCCGCCTCCTTCCAGATCGAGCCCTTGGCGCGCCGGCCCTCGGCGCTCTCCTCCGGCCGCGGGATCTTGACCAGCAGCAGCGCGCTGGCGGCGAACAGGAAGGTGCAGAAGTCGATCAACAGGATGTTCTTCAGGCCGATCAGGTACATCAGGGCGCCGGAGATGGCGGGCGCGGCGATCAGGTTGATCGACTGGCCGAGCTCGAGCAGGCCGTTGATCCGCGGATAGTCCTTGCGGGCGACGAGCATGGTGATCGCCGCGATGTAGGCCGGCCACTGGAAGGTGGCCATGATCGAGTTGAAGAACACGCCGACGTAGACGTGCCAGACCTGGAGCTGGTTCGTGTACAGCAGGTACGCGTACGCGAGCACGGTGAGGCCGGGCCCGAGGTCGGTGAAGAACATCACCCACTTGCGGTCCCAGCGGTCGACGTAGGCGCCGGCGATGGGGCCGATGAGGATGCCGGGCAGGCCGGCGAAGACGATGGTCAGCGTGTACTGGGTGACGGAGTGCGTGTGCTGCAGCACCCAGACGCCGAGCGCGAACGCGGTCAGGCCCGAGCCGATCAGCGACACGAGCTGGCCGAGCCACATCGTGCCGAACGTCTTGAAATCAGTTTTTTCGATGGCAGCCATGGATTTCCCTTCGAGATTAAGAGGCGGCGCCAGCGCCGCGGGTCCGGTAATCGTTCACGAACCAGCGCAGCACGTCTCCGCAACGCTGCGCCAGCGCCTTGACAGTTTCAATCTTGTGCAGGTTCGTATTGTGTTCCCACTTGATCAGCATCTTGTCCTTGATGACATAGGCGCCGATCGTGATCGGGCAGAGCCTCCGGGTGTGGCGGTCCTGGTGGTAGCCGCCGAACATGTCGACCTTGGACAGCCGGCCGAGCTCCTTGGTGTTGTCCGGGCCGAGGTAGTTGAAGAACACCTGCGGCTCCAGGGCCTTGTGCATGTGCGCCACGACGTCGGGATCCTTGCTCAGGTAGCGCAGGATGCCGTAGCCGGTGCCGCCGTGCGGGATGCGGCGGAGCTGGCGGTTCAGCTCGCGCGCGCTCGCGATCGGGTCCGGGTCCGGCCCCATGTCGAGCAGCACCGGGTAGATGGTGTTGAACCAGCCCACCGTGCGGGTCAGGTCCATGTCGTCGTAGAGCGCCTCCCGTCCGTGTCCGAGCAGGAAGATCGGCAGCGACCGCGTTCCGACCCAGCTCTCGAAGGCGGACAGGACCGCGGCCACGAGCACGGCGTCGATCTGCACGCCGAGGAAGCGCGGCACCTGTTGCAGCAGGATCCGGGTCTCCTCCTCGTCGAATTCCGCCGGCTGGAACTTCGCCGCCACCCAGCTGTTCGGCCCCAGGTCGTGATCCATGGGGAACCGCGGCGGGTTGTGCGGCGCCTGCGCCAGCCAGTAGTCGAGCTCCTGCTGCGGCATGCCGCCGGGCAGGGCGCGCTCGGCCAGGCGCTGGGCCCACTGGCTGGCCGAGGTCGTCTTGCGCGACATCGCGACCGGCTTCCCCGCCTCCAGCTGCCGGTAGGCGGCATCCAGGTCGTCGAGGAAGATGGGCAGGGAGTTGATGTCCCCCGCCATGTACTGCGAGGCGATGTGGAGGAACCGCACCTTGCCCGGCTCGAAGTTGAACAGGGCGGTGCGCACCAGGTTGCCTTCGGACATCCTGCAGCTTATCACCAGCTGGCGCACCGCGATGCGGAACGCGGCGACCTGCGTCTCCGCGGGCAGGCCGGAGAGGTCGATGCGCAACAGGTTGACCGGCGCGCCGGGCGGATCGATGAAGAGGCTCATCGCGCTCCCCTCGCCCACCGTGCGCACGCGCAGGTTGTCGTGGTGAAGCATGACGTGCTCCATCGCGCGCCGGAACAGGTCCACCTGGAGATCGCCGTCCTTGGGCTCCATCAGGATGCCGATGGTGTGGAAGTCCGGGTTGGGGTGCTGCTGCTCCAGGAAGTGGAGCTGCGCCGGCGTCCACGGGAGCGGCCCCGAGTACGCCTCCTGCTCGGCCACGATCTCGGTCGTTCCCGCGACCAGCGCCAGCTCGGCCACGGTGCGGTGCTGGAAGACCTGCTTGGTGGTGATGCCCATGCCGGCCTTGTTCGCCTTGGTCACCACGCGGATGACGAGCAGCGAGTCGCCGCCGAGCTCGAAGAAGTCGTCGTTGATGCCGACCCGCTCGAGGTTGAGGAGCTCCTGCCAGAGGCCGCAGAAGAGCTCCTCCTTCTCGTCGCGCGGCGCCACGTACTCGCGGGCGGCCGCGGCGCGGTCCGGCGCCGGCAGGGCGCGGCGGTCCACCTTGCCGTTGGGCGTCAGCGGCATCGCCTCCAGGAAGGTGTAGAGCGCCGGCACCATGTACTCCGGCAGCTTGTCCTTGAGCCAGGCGCGCAGGTCGGTCACGTTCGGCCCTTCGCCGGCCGGAGCCTTCACGACGTAGGCCGCGAGCTGCTTGTTGCCCGGCGTGTCCTCGCGCGCCACGACCACGCCCTGGGCGATGGCGGGGTGCTGCTCCAGCGCGGCCTCGATGTCGCCGAGCTCGATGCGGAAGCCGCGCACCTTGACTTGATGGTCGATGCGGCCGAGGAAGTCGATGCGGCCGTCGGGCAGGTGCCGGGCGAGGTCGCCGGTGCGGTAGAGGCGCGCGCCGGGCTCCTGCCGTCGCTGGTCGGCGAATGCTGCGAACGGATGGGCAATGAACTTCTCGGCGGTGAGGTCCGGCCGGCCGCGGTAGCCGCGCGACAGGCCGGCGCCGCCGATCAGCAGCTCGCCGGGCACGCCGACCGGCACCGGCTTGAGCTCGCGCGAGACGAGGTAGATCTCGGTGTTGTCGAGCGGCCGGCCGATGGTGATCGGTCCCGCGGATTCGACCTGGTCGAGCGTCGACCAGATCGTGGCCTCGGTGGGGCCGTAGACGTTCCACAGCGAGCCGCAGGCTCCGAGGAGCTGGTTCGCCAGGTCGCGCGGCATCGCCTCGCCGCCGCAGAGGATCTTGAGATCGCGGTTGCCCACCCAGCCGGCCGCGAGCAGCAGGCGCCAGGTCGCGGGCGTGGCCTGCATGGCCGTGACGCCCTTGGTCTCCAGGACCTCCTTGAGCTTCTCGCCGGCCTGCGTGGTCTCGCGCGAGACCAGCAGCAGCCGCGCACCGCAGACGAGCGGCAGGTAGAGCTCGAGGCCGGCGATGTCGAAGGAGAGCGTGGTCACCGCGAGCAGCGTGTCCGCGCTGGTCAGGCCGGGCTTCCTGCTCATCGAATTGAGGAAGTTGACCACGGCCGCGTGCGGGATCTGCACGCCCTTGGGCTTGCCGGTCGAGCCGGAGGTGTAGATGACGTAGGCCAGGCTCTGGGGCGAAGCACCGCTTGCAAACGGCTCCCCGCTCTGCGCCGCAATCGCCGCAGCGTCGCGGTCCACGGCGACGACCCGTGCGCCGTGCTCCGGCAGGCGCTCGAGCAGGCTCTCCTGGGTGAGCAGCACGGGCACCCGCGAGTCCTCGAACATGTGGGTGAGGCGCTCCTTCGGGTACTCAGGATCGATCGGCACGTAGGCGCCGCCCGCCTTGAGCACGGCGAGCACGCCGACCAGCATGTCGAGCGAGCGCTCCATGGCGAGGCCGACCAGCATGTCCGGTGCGACGCCCACCCCGCCGATGCTGCGCAGGTGGCGCGCCAGCCGGTTCGCCCTCTGATCGAGCTCGCCGTAGGTCAGCCTGCTCTCCCCGAGCTCGACCGCGATCGCGTCGGGCGCCTGGCGCACGCGCTCCTCGATCCAGCCGTGCAGGGTCGTGGCGGGAAACCCGGCCTGGGTGGCGTTCCAGTCCACGAGCACCTGGCGGCGCTCCTCGTTGGAGAGCAGGTTCAGCTCCGAGAGCCGCACCTCGGGATCGGCGATCACCGTCACCAGGAGGCGCGTGTAGTGGCCGAGCAGGCGCGTGATCGTCGCGCGGTCGAACAGATCGGTGTTGTACTCGACGAAGCCGTCGACCCCCCTGGGCGAGTCCGTGAAGTAGAAGGTGAGCTCCGTCTTCGAAGTGCGGCTGTCGATCGCGACCGGCTTGAGCTTGAGGCCCGGCAGGTCGAGGGCCTCACCCGGCGCGTTGAGCAGGATGAGCATCACCTGGAACAGCGGCGTGCGCGCCATGTCGCGCGGCGGGTTGAGCTCCTCGACCAGCTTCTCGAACGGCACGTCCTGATGGGCGTAGGCGTCGAGCGAGACGTCGCGCTCGCGGCGCAGCAGCTCGCGGAACGTGGGGTCGCCCGACAGGTCGGTGCGCAGCACCAGGCTGTTGGCGAAGAAGCCGATCAGCCCCTCGATCTCGGGCAGGCGCCGGTTGGCGATGAGCGTGCCGACCGAGATGTCCTCCTGGGTCGTCCAGTGGTGCAGGAGGGCCTTGAAGGCCGCGGTCAGCACGATGAAGAGCGTCGAGCCCTCGCCCTGGGCGAACGCCTTGAGGCCCTGTTGCAGACGGTCCTCGAAGACCAGCGGCACGGCGACGCCGTTGTGCGTGCGCACCGCCGGCCGCGGCCGGTCGGTGGGCAGCTCCAGCGGCGGTACCGAGCCGAGCTGCCGGCGCCAGTAGGAGAGCTGCTTCTCCAGGACCTCGCCCGACAGCCACTGCCGCTGCCAGATGCCGAAGTCGAGGTACTGGATCGGCATCTCCGGCAGGGGCGAGGGCAGCCCGGCCGCCAAGGCGTCGTAGATCGCGGTCAGGTCGCGGGCGAAGATGCCCATGGACCAGCCGTCGTAGGCGATGTGATGGACGTTGTAGTACAGCAGGTATTCGCGCTCTCCGGTGCGGAAGAGCTTGGCCCGCATGAGCGGTCCGAGGGTCAGGTCGAAGGGCTCCTTGGCGTCGGCGGAGGCCATGCGCAGCGCCTCGGGCCACGCCTCCTCGGGGGTTTTCACCCTCTGCCGGGCATCGACGAAGGGCACCTCCATGTCGACCACCTGGGCGATGACCTGGGCAGGCTCGCCCTCCACGGAGCGGAAGGTGGTGCGCAGGGTCTCGTGGCGGCGTACCAGCTCGCGCAGCGCGCGCTGCATGACCTCGCGGTCGAGGTCGCCCTCGATGCGGAACGCCTGCGGGATGTTGTACTCCGGGCTCTCGGGCTCGAACTGGTTCAGGAACCAGAGCCGCTGCTGCGCGAACGAGAGCGGGTAGGTCTCGCTCTCGCGCGGCAGCTTGGGGATGCGCAGGACTTCTTCAGCCTGCGCCTTTTCCTTCTCCCTCTGCTTCTGGAGCTGCTGGAAGAGGAGCGCGCGCTTCTCGAGCGGAAGCTCTGCGATGCGCTTGGCGATATCGGTTTCCGTCATCTGAATCTCCGTGTTGTGGGGAAGGGCGGGGCCGGTCGGCATTCCGGTCAGACGGGCTCGCCCTCCAGCTCGCTCAGCAGCTTGGCCAGCAAGGCATCGTCAGCCTGCTCCAGCTCCTTTTGGATGATGGCTTCGGCCAGACCGGCCACGGTCGGGCTGTCGAACAGGGTGCGCAGGGGCAGGTCCACGCCGAACGACTTCTTCATGCGCGAGAGGACCTGCGTGGCGAGCAGGGAGTGGCCTCCCAGCTCGAAGAAGTTGTCGCGGGCGCCGACCCGCTCCAGCTTGAGCACCTCGGCCCAGATCTCGGCGAGGCGCTCCTGCACCGGCCCTTCCGGCGCCACGAATTCCTTTTCCGGGCGGCTGGCATCGGGAGCCGGCAACGCCTTGCGGTCCACCTTGCCGTTCGCGGTGAGCGGCAGGGCGGGCAGGGGCACGAACCAGGCCGGGATCATGTAGTCCGGCAGCTCCTTGCCCAGGGCGGCGCGCAGGTCGGCGGCGCTCACCTCCACCGCAGGTAGATACCAGGCAACGAGAGCATCCTCCCGGACCAGCACGATCACCTGGGAGACCGCGGGGTGGCGGGAGAGCGCGGCCTCGATCTCGCCCAGCTCGATGCGGAAGCCGCGGATCTTGACCTGGTGATCGATTCGGCCCAGATACTCCAGATCGCCATCCGGCAGCCGGCGGGCGAGGTCGCCCGAGCGGTAGAGGCGCGATCCGGGCGCGCCAAATGGATCGGGCACGAAGCGCTGCGCCGTCAGCTCGGGCCGGCCGAGATAGGCCTGCGCGACCCCCTCGCCGCCCACCACGATCTCGCCCGGCACGCCGATCGGCTGGAGCTGCAGATCGGGATCGACCACGTGCAGCGTGAGGTCGGGGATCGGCACGCCGACGACGCTGCCCCGGCCCGCGGCGAGATCGGCCTGGCGGATCGGGCGATAGGTGACGTGCACCGTGGTCTCGGTGATGCCGTACATGTTGACGAGGAGAGGCTGCTCGTCGCCGTGCCGGCGGAACCAGGGAGCGAGGCTCGACAGGTCCAGCGCCTCGCCGCCGAAGATCACGCGCCGCAGCGCGAGGTCCGGAGCGGCTTCTCCCAGGACGGATTCCTCGGCCCAGAGGAGCTGCAGGAACGCGGAAGGCGTCTGGTTGAGGATGGTGACGCGCTCGTCGCGCAGCAGGGCGTAGAACGCCTCGGGCGAGCGGCTCTCCCAGAACGGGACGACCACGAGCCGGCCGCCGTAGAGCAGCGCGCCCCAGATCTCCCAGACCGAGAAGTCGAACGCGTAGGAGTGGAAGAGCGTCCAGACGTCCTCGGGCCCGAAGCCGAACCAGGGGTCGGTCGCGGTGAACAGGCGCGTGACGTGGCCATGCGGGATGACGACGCCCTTGGGACGGCCGGTGGAGCCGGACGTGTAGATCACGTAGGCCGGCAGCTCAGGGTCGGACGGCAGGTCGAGCCGCTGGGGATGTCGCGACGCGATGGCCGGCGCTTCCTTGTCCACGGCCACGATCCGCAGGTGTGACGGCAGCCCACCGGCCTGGGCCTCCTTCGTCAGGACCACTCCGACGCCGCTGTCCTCCAGGGCGAAGGCGAGGCGCTCCGCGGGGTAGGACGGATCGAGCGGCAGGTAGCCGGCTCCGGCCTTCAGGGTCGCGAGGAGGGCCACGACCAGGTCGAGCGAGCGCTCGAAGCAGAGGCCCACCAGGTCTCCGGTCTTCACGCCCGCGGCGAGGAGGTGATGGGCGAGGCGGCTGGCGCGCTCGTCCAGGTCGCGGTAGGAGAGCGTCTCGCCGCCGCAGGAGACGGCCGGACGGTCCGGCGTGCGGTCCACCTGGGCTTCGAACACGCGATGGATGGAGGCCCTCCCCCGTTCCACGGGAGGCGCCGGGTTCAGATGCGCGAGCTGTTGCAGCTCGGCCGGCGTCATCAGCGGCAGCTCGGAGACGCGCCGCTGCGGAGCTTCGAGCATCGCGGTCAGCAGGGTGGCGAACGAGCCGCAGAAGCGCTCGATCGTCGCGGCATCGTAGATCTCGGTGCTGTACTCCACGAAGAGCGCGGCCTGCTCGTCGTCGGCCTGGAAGGCGAGCGTCAGGTCGAACTTCGCCGTGCCGCTCGCGACGCCGACCGGCGTCACGCGCAGGCCCTCGGCCACGAAGTCCTGCCTGGGCAGGTTCTGGAACGCCAGCGCCACCTGGAAGAGCGGCGTGTGGCTCATGCTGCGCTCGGGGGCCAGCTCCTCGACCAGCTTCTCGAACGGCACGTCCTGATGAGCATCGGCGTCGAGCACGATCTCGCGGAGCTGATCGACGAGCGCGCGGGCCGCGGCGTTGCGGTCCACGTCGCAGCGCATCACCAGGGTGTTGACGAAGAAGCCGATCAGCGGCTCGATCTCGACCCGGTTGCGGCCCGCGACCGGCACACCCACGGCGAAGCTCCCCTGCCCGCTCCAGCGGTGCAGCAGGGAGGCGAAGCCGGCGAGCAGCATCATGAACGGCGTCGCGCCCAGGCGGCGGCCCGTCACCCTGAGGCTCTGGGAAAGCTCGCCTCCCAGCACGGCGCGATGGTTGGCTCCCGCCCAGGTGCGTACCGCGGGCCGCTGCCGGTCGACCGGCAGCTCGATGAGCGGCGGCAGGCCGCGCAGCCGCTCGCGCCAGTGCGACAGCTCCTTCTCCAGGGTCTCGCCCTGGAGCCACTGGCGCTGCCAGTGCGCGAAGTCCGCGTACTGGATCGGCAGCGCCGGAAGCGCTCCCGTCCCGGCGTAGAGCGCCGCGACCTCGCGCACGAAGATCGGCAGCGACCAGCCGTCGCTGACGATGTGGTGCATGGTGACGACCAGCACGTGCTCGTCCGGAGCCAGGCGCAGCAGCGCCGTGCGGAGAAGGGGTCCCTTCTCCAACGAGAACGGGCGGCGGGCCTCCTCGGCCATCCACGCACGGGCTTCCTCGCTCCCGGCGACATCGACGACGGGTAAACCGACCGCGGCCGGCGGATGGATGACCTGGAACGGCCGGCCTTCGGCATCGCCGAACGTGGTGCGCAGGGCCTCGTGCCGCCGCACCACTTCCGACAGAGCCGCGGCGAGGGCCGCGACGTCGAGCTCCCCCTGCAGATGGAGCGAGAGCGGGATGTTGTAGGTGGCCCGGCCCGGATCGAGAGAGTCCAGGAACCAGAGCCGCTGCTGGGAGAACGACAGGTCGAGCACGCCGTCCCTGAGCTCTTCCCTCGGAAGGGGCTCGATGCGCGGCGGCCCCGCTTCGCCTTCGGTGCGCCGGAGGTCCTCGATGCGGCGCGCGAGGGCCGAGAGGGTCGGGCTCTCGAAGATGGCGCGCAGGGGCAGCTCGACGTGGAACCGCTCGCGCACCCGCGACACGACCTGCGTGCCGAGCAGCGAGTGGCCGCCCAGGTCGAAGAAGTTGTCGTTCGCGCCGGCCCGGGGGATCCCGAGCACCTCGCACCAGATCCCCTCGAGCATCTCCTCGGCCGCGGTCTGCGGAGCCACGAACGCGCCCTCGGGCTCCGTCCGCTCGGCCGCGGGATCGGGCAGGGCGCGGCGGTCCACGCGGCCGTTCGAGGTCAGCGGCAGCGAATCCATCAGCACCAGGCCGGCCGGAATCATGTGGTCGGGCAGGCTCTCGCGCAGGAAGTCGCGCAGGTCCTTGACGCTCGCCGAGATACCCGAGCTGCCGGGCACGAGCGTGGCGTAGCCCACGAGCCGCTTGCCGACCGGGCCGTCGTCGCGGACGAGCACGATGCAGTCCTTGACCGCCGGGTGGCGGGCGAGCACCGTCCCCACCTCTTCCGGCTCGACGCGGAAGCCGCGGATCTTCACCTGATCGTCGCGGCGGCCGAGATACTCCAGGTCGCCCGAGGGGAGCCAGCGGCCGACGTCGCCCTGGCGGTACATGCGCTGGCCCGGGCCGTAGCCCATCTCCTCGGCGAACGGATCGGGGATGAAGCTCGCGGCGGTCCGGTCCGGCCAGTTGGCGTAGCCGCGCGAGACGTTCGGCCCCGCGATGTAGATGTCGCCCGGCACGCCGACCGGCACCGGCTCCAGGCCCGCGTCGAGCACGTAGGCGCGGCAGTTCTGGATGTTCTTCCCCACCGGCACCCGCTCGCCGGCGCGGAAGCGCGGCAGGTCCTCGACGCCCGGCTCGTAGACCACGGTGGTGACGGTGGCCTCGGTCGAGGCGTAGCTGTTGTTCAGGCGCACGCGGTCGCCGACCAGCTCCAGCCACTCCGCGACGCGCTCGGGCAGGGCCTGCTCCGTGCCGATCACGACGAGGCGCAGCGGCTCCGGCGGCGGCGTCTGCGACCGGTACATCTCCCCCACCCACTCGTGCCAGTAGGCCGTGGGCAGGTCCATGGCCGTGATGCCATAGCGCACGATCAGATCCGACAGCTCCGAGAACGAGGGGAACAGGCCGGGTGGCCGCGGCACCACGCCGCCGCCCATCAACCAGGTCGGGAAGATCTCCTCGGAGGTGATGTCGAAGCTGATCGAGGTGAACTGGAGCGTCCGGTCCTGCGGCCCCATGCGGTAGCGCAGGGCGCAGGAGGTGACGTGGTTCGCCATCGCGCGGTGCGGCACCGCAACGCCCTTGGGGCGGCCGGTCGAGCCCGACGTGTAGACGACGTAGGCGAGGCTCTCGGGATGGATCTCCCAGTCCGGATCGGACGGGTCTTCCTGCGACAGGTCGAGATGGTCGAGGCAGATCACCGTCCGACCGTCGAGCTTGGGAAGGCGGGAGACCAGATGCTCCTGGGTGAGGAGCACGGGCATGGCCGTGTCCTCGATCATCAGCGCGAGCCGCTCCTGCGGGTATTCCGGATCGAGCGGAACCCAGGCGCCGCCCGACTTGAGCACGGCGAGGAGGGCCAGCGGCATCTCCAGCGAGCGCTCGACGCACAGGCCCACCGACATCTCGGGACCGACGCCCAACCGCCGCAGGTGGCGGGCCAGGCGGTTGGCCCGGCCGTGCAGCTCCGCGAACGTCATCACCTTGTCCTCGAACAGCACGGCCGCGGCATCCGGCGTGCGGAGCGCCTGCTGGGACAGGCGGTAGAGGATCGGCGGCGGGAAGCCCGTATTGGGCCGGTTCCAGTCGATCAGGATCTGCTTGCGCTCCGCCGCTGAAAGGAGCGGCAGCTCGCCCACGGCGCGGCCGGGCTCCTCCACCACGGCGGCGAGCAGCGCCTGGAAGTGCTGCACCATGCGCGCGACCGTCTCCTCCCGGAAGAGATCGGTGCTGTACTCGAAGTAGCCGCTGAAGCCGGCCGGGAGGTCGACCATCTCCAGCGTCAGGTCGATCTTCGCGAGCCGCCGCTCGACGCGCAGCGGGCCCAGCGTCAGGCCAGGCATCGTCAGCGATCCCCCTCCGGCCGCGTTCTGGAGCGCGAACACCACCTGGAAGAGCGGGTTGTGCGACAGGTTGCGGTCCGGCTGCACCTCGGCGACCAGCTTCTCGAACGGCAGGTCGGAGTGGGCGAACACGGCCAGGGCCTCGCGCTTCACCCGGGCGAGCAATTCGCGGAAGCTCAGGCCGCGGCGCACCTCGGCGCGGATCAGCAGAGTGCTCGCGAAGCAGCCGACCACGCCCTCGAACTCGGTGCGGTTGCGGTTCGCGACCGGCACGCCGACCAGGAAGTCGCCCTGGCCCGTGTAGCGGAACAGCAGCACGTCGAACAGGGTGAGAAGCGCCATGAACGGCGTGGCGCCCTCGGCCTGGGCGAGGGCCTTGAAGCGGGCGGCGATCGCACCGGGGACCTCGAACGTCACCGCGTCGCCGCGCGGCGTGGCCATGTGGCGCCGCGGGTGATCGGTCGGCAGCTCCAGGACGGGAGGCGCGCCTTCCAGACGCTCGCGCCAGAAGGCGAGCTCCTGCTCGAGCGCCTCGCCCTTCAGGCGCTCGGTCTGCCAGCGGGCGAAGTCCACGTAGCGCACCTTCGGCTCGGGCAGGGACGGAGTATTGCCCGGGGTGCCCACCACGTAAGCCCGGTAGAGCGCCGTCAGCTCGCGCAGCAGCAGGCCCTGCGACCAGCCGTCGCTGACGATGTGGTGGAGGCACAAGAGCAGCGCGTGATCCTGGGGGCCGAGCCGCAGGAGCCGCGCCCGGAACAGCGGCCCGCGCGCCAGGTCGAACGGCTGTCGCGACTCCTCGCCGGCGAGCTCGATGGCGCGCGGCAGGATCTCTTCTTCAGCCAGGCCGGTCAGGTCGACCAGGGACAGGATCCCGGGCAGCTCCGGATCGATCACCTGGCGCGGCTCGCCGCCCTCGGAGGGGAACCGGGTGCGCAGCGCGGGATGGCGGCGCGCCAGCTCCTGGAGGGCGCGCTCCAGGGCCTTGCGGTCGAGCGCACCGGTGAGCCGGATGGCGCGGAACATGTTGTCGAGATAGGACCCGGGCTCGAGCTGGTCGAGGAACCAGAACCTCTGCTGCGCGAAGGACAGGGGGTAGGGACCCCCGGCCTCGGCCGCGGCCTTCCGCTGCTGGGCCAAGCGGGCCAGAAGCGCGAGCTTCTCCTCGCGCGACAGCGCAGTGATATCGGTAGCCATCTCGCTCACAACTGCCCTCCGTTGGCCAGGGTCTCTTGCAGCAGGGCATCGAGCTCGGCATCCGAAGGCTCGGCGGCCTCGATGGCCGCTGCCATGCCCTCGACCGTGCGCCTCTCGAAGACCAGCGACAGCGGCAGCTCGACCGCGAAGGCGTTGCGCACCCGGGACAGGACGCGCGCCGCCGACAGGGAGTGCCCGCCGAGGCTGAAGAAGTTGTCCAGAGCACCGACCCGCTCGATGCCGAGGACCTCGGCCCAGATGCCGGAAAGCGTCCTCTCCACCGCGGTGCGGGGCTCGACGTGATCGGCGGCTTCGGCTTCCAGGCGGCCCTCCGGCGCGGGCAGGGCCCTGCGATCCACCTTGCCGTTGGGCGTGAGAGGCAGCTCGGACAGCTCGAGGAACAGGGAGGGTACCATGTAGTCGGGCAGCTTGCTCTCCAGGCCCGCGCGGAGATCCATTGCGCTCACGCGCTCGCCCCAGGCCGGAACCACATAGGCGACCAGCCGCATGTCGCCGCCCGCGTCGGCGCGGGCCGCCACGACCGCCGCTCCCACGGAGGGCTGGGCGCCGAGGACCGCCTCGATCTCCCCCAGCTCGATGCGAAACCCTCTTACCTTGACCTGGTGATCGGCGCGTCCGAGATATTCGAGGACGCCGCCTTCTCTGTATCTCGCGAGGTCTCCCGTGCGGTAGAGCCGGCCGCCGCGGAAGCCGTCGGGCACGAAGCGCTCGGCCGTGAGGTCCGGGCGGCCGACATAGCCGCGGGCCACGCCTTCGCCGCCGAGGAAGAGCTCGCCCGGGATCCCCTGCGGCACCGGCTCCAGATTGCGGTCGAGCACGAAGGCCGATGTGTTGGCGATGGGCCGGCCGATCGGCACGGGCAGCTCGCCATTCACGAGATGGATCGTCGACCAGACCGTGGTCTCGGTCGGCCCGTAGACGTTCCAGAGCGCGCCCACGCGGTCGCGCAGCGCGGTCGCGAGATCGCCCGGCAGGGCCTCCCCGCCGCACAGCGCCTTGAGGTCGAGATCGCCCGGCCAGCCGGCTTCGAGCAGCACCCTCCAGGTCGCGGGCGTGGCCTGCATGGCCGTGGCACCGGAGCCCGCGAGGAGCGCCGCGAGGCGCATGCCGTCGGCCGCGGTGTCGCGGTCCGCGATCTCGACGCGACCGCCCACCGCGAGCGGCAGCAACAGCTCCAGGAGCGCGATGTCGAACGACAGGGTGGTCACGGCGACCAGCGTGTCGGCCTCCGACAGCCCCGGCCGGCGCGCCATGCTGGTGAGGAAGTTGACCGCGGCCCGATGCGGGATGCCCACCCCCTTCGGACGGCCCGTGGAGCCGGAGGTGTAGATGACGTACGCCAGGTTCTCCGGGCCGGCCAGGCAGGCAGGCTCGGCCGCGCCAGCGAACCCGACCTCGTCGATCGCCACCGTCTGCGCGACGTCGAGTGGGCGCAGAGAAGACTGGGTGACCAGCACGGGGATGCGCGCGTCTTCCACCACGAAGTTCAGCCGGTCCGCCGGGTACGAGGGATCGAGCGGCACATAGGCGCCGCCCGCCTTGAGGATGCCGAGCAGCCCGACCATCATGTCGAGCGAGCGCTCGACGCAGAGGCCGACGAGCACCTCCGGCCCGACTCCCAGGCCGCGCAGCACCCGGGCCAGCCGGTTGGCCCGGGCGTTCAGCTCGCCGTACGTGAGGCTGTCGCCGCCGAAGCGCACCGCCTGGCGCGCGGGATGGAGGCCGGCGCGGGTCACGAAGGCATCGTGGAGAAGGGTGCCGATCCTCTCCTCCATCACCGTGTCATTCCAGTCCTCGATCACCTGCCGGCGCTCGGCTTCCGTCAGAAGCGGCAGCTCGGAGAGCGGGCGCTTCGGGTCTTCGAGGAAGCCGGAGAGCAGCGTCATGTAGTGCCGCGACATGCGCTGCATGGTCTCCAGGTCGAAGAGATCGGTGTTGTACTCCCAGTGCAGGACGGCGTGCCGGTCCTCCTCGCGCGCCTCCATGCCGATCCGCTGCTCGCCGCGGGGCACGAAGATCACGTTGACGTCGACCTTCGCGGAACGGTTGCCGCGGAATCGCTTCACGGCCTGCATGCCGCCGAACTCCAGGTCCGGGATCGCGGCGTCGTGGAAGTTGTACATGATCTGGAACAGCGGGTTCCTGCCGAGCTGGCGCTCGGGCCTGAGCTCCTGCACGAGCCGGTCGAAGGGCATGTCCTGGTGCGCGTAGGCCTCCAGCGTGAGGTCGCGCATGCGGCCGAGCAGATCGCGGACGTCGGGCTCGCCGGCGACGCTCGCGCGCAGCAGGATCGTGTTGACGATCATGCCGATCAGCTTCTCGATCTCCTCGGTGCGCCGGTTGGCGATCGTGGTGGCGATGAGGAGGTCCTCCTGGCCGCTGTAGCGGTGCAGCAGGGCGAACCAGCCGGCGAGCATGGTCATGTAGAGCGTGAAGCCCTGGCGGCGGCTGAACTGGCGCAGCTCCAGGTAGAGCTCCGGCGGGAACGGGAACATCTGCACGTCGCCGCGGAACGTGGCGCGCTTCGGGCGCGGCCGGTCGGCCGGGATTTCGGTCGGAGTGGGGTTGCCCGCCAGGGCGCGCTTCCAGAACTCCAGGAGGCGGTCCAGCGCCTCGCCCTTCATCCAGCCGCGCTGCCAGTGGGCGAAGTCCGCGAATTGGATCGCCAGCTCGGGCAGCGGCGACGGCTCGCCGCGCAGGAAGGCCGAGTAGAGCGCCTTGAGCTCGCCGAGCAGCACGCCGTAAGACCAGCCGTCGTGGAGGAAGTGCTGCTCGACCTGGATGAGCATCCACTCCTGCTCTTCGAGGCGCACCATGCGCCAGCGGACGAGGGGCGCCTGCGTGACGTCGAACGGCACCGCGAGCGTCTCGCCGATCAGGCGATCCGCTTCCTCCTCCTTCCCCGGCACACCGCGCAGGTCCACGACCGGCAGCTTCACCGCGTAGGGCGGATGGATCACCTGCACGGGCCGGCCATCCACGGACGGGAAGCTGGTGCGCAGGATCTCGTGGCGCCGCACCATCTCGGTGAACGCGGCTTCGAGCACGGCGAGGTCGAGCGGACCGTGGAAGGTGAGCGTGAACTGGAAGTTGTAGGCGATGTTGCCGCCGGACGTGAGCTGGTTCAAGAACCAGACGCGCTCCTGCGGGAACGAGAGCGGGATGGGTCGGCCGTCGCGCGGCACGCGCACGACGGGCGGCAGCTTGGGGCTGCCGTCGGCTCCCCCGCTCTCCACCAGCTCCGCGAGCCCGGCCACCGTGGGCCGGCGGAAGATCTCCTGGATCGGCAGCTCGATCCCCAGGGCGTGCCGGACGCGGGTGGCCACCTGGGCCACGAGCAGCGAGTGCCCGCCGAGCACGAAGAAGTCATCGTCGATCCCGATGCGGTCGAGCCTGAGCACCTCGCAGAAGACCCCGGCCAGCATGTCCTCCACCGGGTTGCGCGGCGCGGTGAACGCCGCGTCCAGGTCCGGCCGGCCCGCGCCCGGAGCGGGCAGGGCGCGGCGGTCCACCTTGCCGCTCGGCGTCAGAGGCAGCGCGTCGAGCGTGACGAAGGCGGCGGGGAGCATGTAATCCGGCAGGGTCTCCTTCAAACCGGACCGCAGCCCGGCGGACTCCCCCACCACGTAGGCGACGATCCGCCGGTCGCCCGGAGCGTCCTCCCGCACCAGGACCGCGGCCTCGCGCACGCCGGGAAGGCGGCGCAGCGCGGCCTCGATCTCGCCCAGCTCGATGCGGAAGCCGCGCACTTTGACCTGGTGGTCGGCCCGCCCGCGGAACTCCAGCTCGCCGCCCGGCAGCCAGCGCGCCAGGTCGCCCGTGCGGTAGAGCCGGCTCCCGTCCCCGAACGGATCGGGCACGAAGCGCTCGGCCGTGAGGTCGGGCCGCCCCAGGTAGCCGCGGGCGACGCCGGCGCCGCCGATGACCAGGTCGCCATCGAGGCCCGGCGGCAATGGTTCCAGGTCGCGGGAGACCACGTGGATGCAGGCGCCCGGCACCGGGCGGCCGATCGGAACTTCGCCCGGGAAATCGCGCGGGCCGGTCACGTCGCGGCGCGTGGTGACGATGGTCGCCTCGGTGGGGCCGTAGGTGTTGAGCAGCCGGATGCGCTCCCCCACCCGCTCGCGCCAGGCGTCGAGCCGGGCCGCGTGCGCCTGCTCGCCGCCGAGGATGACCAGCCGCACCGAGGCGGGCCATTCGAGATCCTGGGCGACCAGCTCGTGCCAGAACGCGGTGGGCAGGTCGAGCACCGTGATCCCGAGCCGCTCGACCTCGCGCAGGAAGATTTCCGGCGAGCTGCCCATGGCGTCGTCGCGCAGCACCAGGGTGGCGCCGCGGGTCAGGCAGGGATAGATCTCCTCGGCGCTCGTGTCGAAGCTCATCGAGGCGAACTGCAAGACCCGGTCGTGCGGGCCGATGCCGCCCTCCACGGCCGTGCTGAGCACGTAGTTGACCAGCGCGGAGTGCGGCACGAGCACGCCCTTGGGCCGGCCGGTCGAGCCCGAGGTGTAGATGATGTAGGCGCCGTTGGCCGGCACCGGCGCAGCTCCCTCGATCCCCTCGACACCTTCAGCAAGGCTCTCTTGCGTGAGCACCACGCGGGCGCCGGAATCCTCCTGCATGAAGCTCAGCCGCTCGCGCGGGTAGACGGGGTCGAGCGGCAGGTAGACGCCGCCGGCCTCCAGAATGCCGAGCATGCCGACCACCATCTCGGGCGAGCGCTCGACGCAGAGGCCGACCACCGACTCGGGGCCTATGCCCTGGCTGCGCAGCCGGCGGGCGAGGAGCCCCGCGCGCCGCATCAGCTCGCGGTACGTCAGGACCGTGCCGCCCGCCTCGATCGCCGGAGCGTCCGGCGTGCGCTCCGCCTGCTGCCGGACCAGCTCGTGGACGCACGGCCCCTCCATGCCGGCCGGACCCGCGGATAGGGCGAGCATCTCCAGCCGCTCCGCGGGCATGAGCAGGGGCAGCTCCGCCATGCGGGCATCCGGACAGGCCGCAAACGCCGCGAGCACCGTGCGCAGGTGGCCGATGAGCCGGCGGGCCGATTCCGCGCCGAGGCGGCTCACGTGGTAGTCGAAGCGCAGGTCGAGGCCGCCGTTGCGCGGCGCCACGTAGAGGGTGATCGGATAGTGCGTCGCCCCCATCACCTGCGCGTCGAGGATGCGGAAGCCGGCCGGAGCGGTCAGCTCCAGCGGGTTCAACGGGAAGTTCTGGAAGACCAGCAGGCTCTCGATCAGGCGCGAGCCGCGCGGCAGGCCGCTCCAGGCCTGGATGCTTTCGAGCGGGCAGTACTCGAAGTCGCGCTGCTCGATCTGGCGGCCCTGGAGCTCCGCGAGCGCCGGCGCTACGGCCTGCCCGCCGACGGCCACCCGCACGGGCAGGACGTTGATGAAGAAGCCTACGACCGACTCGATCCCCTCCACCTCGCCGGGCCGGCCGGAGACGACGCTGCCGAAGATCACGTCGTCCCGGCCCGTGGCGCGGCCCAGGACGGCGCCCCAGGCGCCCTGGAAGAGCGTGTTGAGCGTGAGCTGATGGCGGCGCGCCAGGGCCGTCAGCGCGTCGCTCTCCTCGGGCGGGATCCAGCCCATCTCCCGGCCGTAGGTCATCCCCTCGCTGCCCGTCCCGGTGCCGTCATAGGGCAGCGGCGTGGGCTCGTCGAAGCCGGCCAGGGCGCCGCGCCAGAAGGCCTCGGCGCGGCCCATGTCCTGGCGCTGGAGCCAAGCGATGTAGTCGCGGAACCGGTGCGGCGTCTCCAGCTCGGGCTCGCGGCCCTCCCGGAACGCGATGTAGCACGCCATCACCTCGCCGAAGACGCGGGAGAGCGACCAGCCGTCGACGATCAGGTGGTGGAAGCTCCAGATCATCTTCCAGCTCTCGCCGTCCAGTCGGACCAGCGCCAGGCGCATCAGCGGCGGATTGCCGAGGTCGAAGCCGCGGGCGCGGTCCTCGGCCAGGAAATCGTTCAGGCGCTCGGGCTCGGACAGGCCGCGCCAGTCGAGCTCCGTCCAGGGCAGCTCCGCCTGCGGGTGGACGACCTGGAGCGGCTGCGGGCGGCCCTCCCAGACGAAGCTCGTGCGCAGCGAAGGATGACGGTCCACCACCCGCTGCCAGGCGCGGCGCCAGAGAGCGGTGTCCACATCGCCGCGCAGGGTGACGACGCTCTGATCGAAATACAGCCCCGACTCCGGCCCGGAAAGAAGGAGGACCATGAGCATCCCCTGCTGGCCGGGGGAGAGCGGATAGAGGTCCGCGGGAAGCTCGACCTCCGGAGCCGCGGCCGGTCGATCCACCTCCGAGACCTCGGCCAGCTCGGCGATCGTCTGGTGCTGGAAGATCTGGCGCGCCGTGATCCGGATGCCGTGCCTGCGGCTCCGGGCTACGACTTGAATGGTGCGGATCGAATCGCCGCCCAGCTCGAAGAAGTTGTCGTGGATGCCGACCCGCTCCCGGCGCAGGACCTCGGCCCACACCTGCGCCAGGCCCTCCTCCACGGGGTTGCGCGGAGCCGCCGACTCCCGGTCCCCGACCATCTCGGGCGCGGGAAGCGCGCGGCGGTCCACCTTCCCGGTCCGCGTCAGAGGCAGCGCCGGAAGCACGACGAACGCCGACGGCACCATGTAGTCAGGCAGACGGGTTGCGAGGAAGGCGCGCAGCTCGCGAGCCGGAGGTAAGGCACCCTCCACCACGATGTAGGCGACCAGGCTGCGCTCGCGCACGATCACCGCGCACTCGCGGACGCCGGGGAAGCGCTCCAGGGCCGCCTCCACTTCGCCCAGCTCGATGCGGAAGCCGCGCAGCTTGACCTGGGAATCGGCCCGGCCGGCGATCTCCACGCTCCCGTCCGGCAGATAGCGGCCGAGGTCGCCGGTCCGGTAGGTGTCGGGTCCGAACCTCTCGGCCGTGAGCGCCTCGTCGCCCAGGTACCCCCGGGCGAGATGCGGCCCGCGGAAGCAGATCTCTCCGGCCTCACCCACGCCCGCCAGACGGCCGGCCGCGTTGAGCACCAGGAGCTGGCAGCCCTCCATGCCGCGGCCCAGCGGCAGGACCTCCTTGCCGAGCCGGCCGAGCTCGCGGGGGACGACGAAGTACGAGAGCGACCGTTGCGTCTCGGTCGAGCCGTAGAGGTTGACGCAGACGACGTTCGGAGCGGCCCGATGCAGGCGCTCGACGTCGGTCTTCTTGAGCAGGTCCCCCACCACGAACGTCCGGCGCAGGTCCGGCAGGTCCGCCTCCGCCGAGTCCAGGAGCACTTCCATCATCGCGGGGGTGAGGTTGAGGATCGTGACCCGCTCCCGGCGCGCCCAGCCGGCCAGGTAGCCCGGCGTGGCCATCCCCTCGGGGTCGGGCACCGCGAGCGAGGCGCCGAACCAGAGCGGCGTGAAGACGTCGCGCTGCAGGGGGTCGTGGGACAGCGCGGAGAGCATGCCGAAGCGGTCGCCCTCGCCCAGCTCGAAGCTCTCCCCCATCCAGGGATGGAAGTGCGTGAGGGGACCGTGCCGTCCGACGACGCCCTTGGGCGTGCCGGTCGAGCCCGAGGTGAAGGTGATGCAGGCCGCGTCATCAGGACCCACGGGCACTCCCGGATCGGTCTCCGGCAGGCCAGCAAGGGTCTCCGGGTACAAGCGCAGCTCCACGCGGCAGAGCGCGGCAGCCATCTCCTCCACCTCGGCGGTCGGCGGCGGCGCGCCCGGCACCCTGATCCAGGCCTTGGGGCGGCCGATGCGCAGGTAGTCGAGCAGCCGCGGAGCCGGGTAGGCAGGATCGAGGATCAGGAACGCCGCGCCGGCCTTGAGCGTGCCCAGCAGCGCCTGGACGAGAGGCGCGCTGCGCTGCGCCCAGACGGCCACGACATCCCCCTTCTCCACTCCATGAGAGATCAGGAACCGGGCGAGCTGGTTGGCGCGGGCCTCCAGCTCGCCATATGTCCATGCCGTGCCCTGCGCGTCGCTCACCGCCAGCCGTTCAGGACGGTGGCGAGAGACCGCCTGATGGGCCGCGCCGTGCCATCGGTCGTCGAGCCGCTGCGCCGGGTCGGGCAGCAGGGCGGAGGAAGCGGGCGTCACCAGCGAGAGCGCGCCGATGCGAGTCTCCGGCGCCGCGACGACCTGGGCCAGCAGGTGCTCGAGCTGGCGCAGCATCTCCGCCATCCGCCCGGGCTCGAAGAGATCGGCGTTGTACACCATGTCCAGGCGGAGCGTCTCCGGCAGCTCGCGCACGTAGAGGGTGAAGTCGAACTTGGAGTCCGCCTGCTCCAGCGGCACGGACTCCACCCGCAGCCCGGCCAGCTCCAGGTGGAGGTCCGACAGCGAGACGAAGTTGAACAGCACCTGGAAGATGGGCGTGCGGCTGAGCTGGCGCTCGGGCTGCAGCTCCTCCAGGAGCCTCTCGAACGGAATGTCCTGGTACTGATAGGCGCCGAGCACGACGTCCTTGACCCGGCCGAGCAGCTCGCGGAACGTGGGATCGCCCGCGAGGCCGGTGCGCAGCACCAGCGTATTCAGGAACAGGCCGATCAACCCCTCCATCTCCATCCGGCTGCGGCCCGCGCTGGGCGAGCCGACGACGATGTCGTCCTGGCCGGAGAGGCGGGACAGGAGGAGCTGGAAGACGGCGAGGAGCGTCATGAAAGGAGACGCCCCCTCGCGGCGGGCCAGCTCGCGCAGCCCCGCGGCGAGACCGGCCGGAAGGTCCAGCCGGGCGAGCTCGCCGCGGTGGGTCTGCACCGCCGGCCGCAGCCGGTCGAGAGGCAGCTCCAGGGCGGGCGGCACGCCGGCCAGCCGCTCCCGCCAGTACGCGAGCTGCTCCTGCTGCACCGGGCCCTGGAGCCATTCGCGCTGCCAGGCGGCGAAGTCGGAGAGCTGGATGGGCAGCTCCGGCAGAGGCGACGGCCGGCCGGCGACGAAGGCGTCGTAGAGGACGCCCAGCTCGCGGAAGAAGACCCCGTAGGACCAGCCGTCGGAGACGATGTGGTGCACGTCGAGCAGGAGCATGTGCTCCTCTTCGGCCGTGCGGATCAGGCGCGCCCGGAAGAGGGGTCCGCGCTCCAGGTCGTAGGGCCTCCTCTCCGCGAGCACGAGGCGGCGCTCCTCGGCCTGGCGCCGCTCTTCCGCGAGGCCGGTCAGGTCGGTGAACGGCAGGCGGAAGCCCGTGAACAGGGCAACGACTTGCACTGGCTCGCCGTCGCTCTCGGCGAACGTCGTGCGCAGCGCATCGTGGCGGCGGACGATCTCTCCCAGGGCGCGCTCGAAGGCCTCCACGTCGAGAGCGCCCCGCAGGCGGGCGATCGAGGGCATGTTGTAGGCGGTGCTCCCCGGCTCCAGGCGATCGAGCACCCAGAGCCGCTGCTGCGCGAACGAAAGCGGAGCGGGGCCGGACGCGGTGCGGCGCGGGATCCTTCCCGCGCCGGGCGTTTCGGCCCGCTTCTTCTTCGCTCGCAGCACCAACAGGGCGAGCTTCTCCGCGGAGATCTCCCCCGAGCGCCTGGACAGCTCATCCTTCATACGATCGATCCTCGGACTTCAAGGTGCCTGGAGCGCTCGTTTCCGAGCCCCGCACTCACGACTGCCCTCCCTTTGCGAGGGTCTCGCGCAGCAGCGCGTCGAGCTCGGAATCGGAGAGGGCCGCGGCCTGCGCCAGCAGATCCGCTTCCGCGGGGCCGGCCAGCGCGGGCTCCGGGGTCTTCGGCGCCGAGGCCATCTTGTCGTCCACGGCGGAGGCCATCCCTTCTAGTGTCCGTTTGTCGAACATCAGGGACAGCGGCAGCTCGATCCCGAACGCGTTGCGCACCCGTGACAGGACGCGCGCCGCCGACAGTGAGTGGCCGCCGAGGTTGAAGAAGTCGTCGCCCGCGCCCACGCGCTCGACGCCGAGCACCTCCGACCAGATGCCCGCCAGCACCTCCTCGGCCGGAGTGCGCGGCGCCACGTACACCACCTCGTCCTCCACCCGCGCCGCCGGGTCGGGGCTGGGCAGCGCGCGGCGGTCGACCTTGCCGCTCGGGGTGAGCGGCAGCCGTTCGAGCGCGACGAAGTCGGAGGGCACCATGTACTCGGGCAGCCGCTGGACGAGGAACGCCCGCAGCTCGCGCGGCCGGGGTGTCTCGTCTTCGGCCACCAGGTAGGCCACGAGCCGCCGGTCGCCGGGCCGGTCCTCCCGCACCACGGCGACGCACCCGCGGATGCCCGGATAGGTGGACAGGACCGTCTCCACCTCGCCGAGCTCGATGCGGAAGCCGCGGATCTTGACCTGGAAGTCGGCTCGGCCGAGGAACTCCAGCGCGCCGTCCCGGGGCCGGCGCCGGACGAGGTCGCCCGTGCGGTACAGGCGGGCTCCGGGACGACCTCCGAAGGAATCCGGCACGAAGCGCTCGGCCGTCAGGTCCGGCCGGCCGAAGTAGCCGCGGGCCAGCCCCTCGCCGCCGATGTAGAGCTCGCCGGGCACGCCGTCCGGCATCGGCTCGGGGCCGCGCTCGAAGCGGTCGAGCAGGTAGACCTCGGTGTTCGCGATCGGACCGCCGAGAGGCACGGGCCGTCCGCTCTCGGGGTCCTCGGGAGCAACAGGATGAACGCTCGACCAGACCGTGGTCTCGGTCGGCCCGTAGACGTTCCACAGCGAGCCCACGCGGCCGAGCAGCTCGCGGGCGAGGTCCGGCGGAAACGCCTCGCCGCCGCAGAGCACCTTGAGGCCCGGCCGGCCCTGCCAGCCGGTCTCCAGCAGCAGGCGCCAGGTGGCGGGCGTCGCCTGCATGACCGTGGCGCCGGAGCTCTCGATCCGCTCCACCAGGCGGGCTCCGTCGACGACGGTCTCCCGGTCCGCCAGCTCGACTCGGCCGCCCGCCGCAAGCGGCAGGAACAGCTCCAGCACCGCGATGTCGAAGGAGATCGTGGTCACGGCGAGCAGCACGTCGTCCTCCCCGATCCCGGGCCGCCGCGCCATGGAGGCGAGGAAGTTGACCACCGCTCCCTGGCGCACGACCACCCCCTTGGGGCGGCCGGTCGAGCCCGAGGTGTAGATCACGTAGGCCGGGTTCTCCGGCAGGGAAAGCGGTGCCGGATCGGCCGCGCTCTCGTGCGTGAGATCCGCCTCGTCGAGGACGATCGTGCGGGTGTCATGAGCGGGCAGCGCCAGGCCCGACTGGGTCACCAGCACCGCGGCGCGGCTGTCCTCCAGCACCCAGGCCAGGCGGTCCGCCGGGTAGCCCGGATCGAGCGGGACGTAGGCGCCGCCCGACTTGAGCACGCCGAGGAGAGCGGTCACCAGGGCCGGCGAGCGCTCCAGGCAGACCGCCACCCGCTCCTCCGGGCCGACGCCGAGCCGGCGCAGGCGGTGGGCCAGGCGGTTGGCCTGCTCGTTGAGCTCGCCGTAGGTGAGAGTCTCCCCCGCCATCGAAACCGCCACGGCGCCGGGTCGCCGCGCGGCGCTCTCCTCCACGAGCTGGTGGATCAGCCGCGAGGGGACGTCTGCCACCGTGTCGTTGCCGGCCGCGAGCACCGCGGTCTTCTCCTCGGGGGTGAGCAGCGGCAGCTCCGAGAGCCGCAGCTCCGGGTTGCGCGCCGCCGCGGCCACGAGCGTGAGATAGCAGGCCACCATCCGTTGCATGGTGGCCTCGTCGAAGAGGTCGGTGTTGTACTCCCAGTGCAGCAGGGCGTGCAGGTCCTCGGCGCTGGCGCTGCCGAGGCCGACGCGCTGCTCGGCGCGCGGGATGACGATGACGTTCAGGTCCATCTTGGAGGTGCGGTTGCCGCGCACCAGGAACGAGCACTTGAGCCCGCCGAAGTCGAGGTCCGGGACGCCGGCGTCGTGGAAGTGGAACATCACCTGAAAGAGCGGGTTGCGGCTGATCTGGCGCTCGGGGCGCAGCTCCTGCACCAGGCGCTCCAGCGGCGTGTCCTGGTAGAGCTGGGTCTCGATCGACATCTCCCGCACGCGCTCGAGCAGCTCCAGGAAGGTCGGATCGCCGGCCAGCTCGCCGCGCAGCACGAGGCTGTTGACCACCATGCCGATCATGTTCTCGATGTCGCTCATCCGCCGGTTGGCGTTGGTCGTGCCGACCAGGATGTCCTCCTGGCCGGTGTAGCGGTAGAGCAGCGCGTAGTAGGCGGCCAGCATGGTCATGAAGAGCGTGAAGCCCTGGCGGCGGCTGAAGGTGCGCAGCTCCTGGTAGAGCTCGGGCTCGATGCGCAGCAGGCGCATCTCGCCGGCGAACGAGGGGCGCACCGGGCGCGGCCGGTCGGTGGGCAGCTCCAGGGCCGTGGGGCTCCCCGCCAGCTTCCTGCGCCAGTAGTCGAGCATGTGGTCCATGGCTTCGCCCTCCATCCAGCCGCGCTGCCAGGCCGCGAAGTCCGCGTACTGCACCGGCAGCTCGGGCAGCGGCGACGGCTCGCCGGCCTTGAACGCGGTGTAGATCGCCTTGATCTCGCGCAGCATGACGGCGAACGACCAGCCGTCGTGGACGAAGTGGTACTCGATCTGGATCAGCTCGTGGACCTCGTCCTCCAGCTGCAGCAGCGTCCAGCGGATGAGCGGCGGCTTCGTGACGTCGAACGGCTTCTGCATGGCCTCGGCGACCAGGCGCTCGGACACGGCCTGGCGCTCCCCGGCGGGCACGCCGCGCAGGTCGATGACCGGCAGCGCGACCGGGCCCGCGGGCATCACCACCTGCACGGGCCGGCCGTCCACGGCCGGGAAGCTGGTGCGCAGCACCTCGTGGCGGCGGACGATCTCCTCCAGGGTGCGGTGGAGCGCGTCGACATCGAGCGGGCCGCGGAACCAGATCGTGACGTTGAAGTTGTAGGCGATGTTGCCGCCCGTCGAGAGCTGGTCGAGGAACCAGACCCGCTCCTGCGGGAACGACAGCGGGATCGGCCGGTCGCGCGGCACGCGCCGGATCGGAGGCAGCTCCGGCACGTCCGCCGCCTTCTCGGCGCGCACCACGGCCTCGGCCAGGTCGGCCACGGTCGGCTTCTTGAACACCTCGACCATGGGCAGCTCGACGTGGAACGACTGGCGCACCCGCGAGGCGAGCTTCGCCACCAGCAGAGAGTGTCCGCCGAGCTGGAAGAAGTCGTCGTGGATGCCCACGCGCTCCACCCCCAGCAGGTCGGCCCAGATCCCGACCAGCATCTCCTCCACATGGTTGCGCGGCGCAGCGAAGTCGATGCCGAGATCGGCCCTCACCTCGTCCGCCTCCATTCTCGAAACGGCGCGGCGGTCCACCTTGCCGCTCGGCGTGCGCGGCAGCTCGTCGAGGAACGAGAAGACGGAGGGGACCATGTACTCGGGCAACGCCTCCTGAAGGGCGGAGCGGAGCTCGCCCACCGTCGGCGCGCCACCCTCCTGCGGAACGACCCAGGCGATCAGGCGCTTGCCGCCGCCGCGCGCCTCCTGAGCCACGACGACCGCATCGCGGACCGTGGCGACGGCGCGCAGCGCGGCTTCGATCTCGCCGAGCTCGATGCGGTAGCCGCGCACTTTCACCTGGTTGTCGGTGCGGCCGCGGAACTGGATGTCGCCGCCCGGCAGCAGGCGCACGAGATCGCCCGTGCGGTAGAGGCGGGCGCCGGTCTCGCCCGAGTAGGCGTCGGGCACGAAGCGCTCGGCCGTCAGCTCGGGGCGGCCGAGATAGCCGCGGGTCACGCCGAGACCGCCGATCAGCAGCTCGCCTTCGAGCCCCTCCGGCAGCAGCTCCTGGCCGGGGCCGGCCACGTAGGCGCGGGCGTCCTCGATGGGCCGGCCGATCGGCACGTCGCCGGGGAAGTCCATACCCGTCAGCTCGCGCCGGGTGGTCACGATCGTGGTCTCGGTCGGGCCGTAGGTGTTGACCAGGCGGATGCGGTCGCCCACCTTTTCGCGCCACGCCTCGAGGCGGTCGCGCTGGGCCTGCTCGCCGCCGAGGATCACCAGGCGGAGCGAGGCCGGCATCTTCAGATCCTGCTCGGCGACGATCTCGTGCCAGTAGGCGGTCGGAAGATCGAGCACCGTGATTCCCAGATTCCCGATGTCGCGCACGAAGCGGTCGAGCGAGGCGACCATCTCGTCGTCGCGCAGCACCAGCGTGGCGCCGCGGGTCAGGCAGGGATAGATCTCCTCGCCGCTCGTGTCGAAGCTGATCGAGGCGAACTGGAGCACCCGGTCCGCGGGGGTGATGCCGAAGGTCTGCGCCGCGCCCTCGACGTAGTGGGCGAGCGTCGCGTGCGGCACCAGCACGCCCTTGGGCCGGCCGGTCGAGCCCGAGGTGTAGATGACGTAGGCCAGACGGCCCATCTCCACGTCCTGGGATACGGCCGGGACATCGTCTACCGGCGCGTCAAGGAGCACGACCTCGGCACGGTGGGCAGGAAGTCGAGACAGCAGCCGCTCCTGGGTGAGCAGCACGCGGGCGCCCGAGTCCTCCAGCATGTAGGAAAGGCGGTCCGCGGGGTAGGCCGGATCGAGCGGCAGGTAGGCGCCGCCGGCTTCGGCGATGGCGAGCATCCCCACCACCATCTCCGGCGAGCGCTCGGCGCAGAGGCCGACGATGGACTCGGGGCCCACTCCCATGCCATGGAGCCTGGCCGCGAGACGGCGGGACGCGCGGTCGAGATCGGCGTAGCGGAGCGCGCCACCGGCCCACACGATCGCCGGCGCGTCCGGGGTGCGCGCGGCCTGCTCCTGGAAGCGGCGGTGGACCGGCAGGCGGGCGGGCCCGGCCACCGGACCGGCCCCGGCCGCGATCAGCTCCCGCTGCTCGTCCGGCCTCAGGAGAGGGAGGTCCCCGAGCCGCGTCTCCGGCTGCTCCAGGACCGCGAGGATCAGCGCCTCCAGGCCCGCGATCAGCCGGGCCGCGCCCTGCGCGGAGAAGCGGTCCCAGTGATAGGCGAGCCGCAGGCTCATCCGGTCGCCGCGCTGGCTCGCGTAGAGGGTGAGGGCGTAGTTGCCCGCCTCCCGCAGGCTCGCCTCGCGGACGGCCAGGCTCCCCTCCTTCGAAATGCCCAACGGGTCGGCCGGGTAGTTCTCGTACACGAACATGCTCTCGTAGAGCGGCACCGTGCGCGGCATGCCGGCCCAGACGAGGATCTGCTCCAGGGACGAGTACTCGAACTCGCGCTGCTCGACCTGCTCGGCCTGGAGCTGTTGCAGCCACGGGATCAGCTCGGCCGTGGGATCGATGCGCACGCGCAGCGGCAGGCCGTTGATGAACAGGCCCGCCATGCGCTCCACCCCCTCCAGCTCGTAGGGCCGGCCCGACACGATGACGCCGTAGACCACGTCGTCCACCGCGCCCCAGCGGCCGAGCAGCAGCCCCCAGAGGCCCTGCAGCAGGGTGTTCGGGGTGATCTGGCAGCGCCGCGACAGCGCCTGGACCTGTTGCACCGCCTCCGGCGCCAGGTGGCGCTCGACGTCGATGCTCTTCCAGCCGCTCTCCCCGTCCCCGCCCGTCCCGTCGAACGGCAGCGGCGTGGAGGGCTCGAACCCGGCGAGCGTGCGGCGCCAGTGCTCCTCGGCCCGCGCCGGATCCTGGCGCTTCAGCCAGCCGATGTAGTCGCGGAAGGGGCGCGCCGGCGGCAGGTCCGCCTCGCGGCCCTCCTGGGCGGCCGCGTAGAAGGCGCGCAGCTCGCTCAGCACGACCGCCATGGACCAGCCGTCCAGGACGAGATGGGAGAAGCTCCAGACCATTTTCCAGGCGTCGTCCGCCATGCGGATCAGGGCGACGCGCATCAGCGGCGCCTTGCCGAGGTCGAACCCGAGGGCGTGGTCCTCGCGCAGGAAGGCCTCCAACCTCTCCTTCCGCTCGGCTTCGGGAAGGTCGCGCCAGTCGTGCTCCTGCCAGGGCACGTCCATCTGGCGCCGCACCACCTGCAGCGGCTGGTCGCGCTTCTCCCAGACGAACATCGTGCGGAGCGTGGGATGGCGGTCCATCACGGCCTGCCAGGCGCCGCGCAGAGCGGCCGGATCGACGCTCGCGAGCGTGGCCGCGTACTGATCGAAGTACACCTCGGAGCGGTAGCCCGAAAGCAGCAGGTACAGGAGCATGCTCTGCTGCGCGGGCGAGAGCGGATAGATATCCTGGACGTTCTGATTGCTCATCAAAAAAACCTTTCTTACTCCGCAAGCTCGGCCAGGAGGTCGTTCAGCTTGTCCTGGCTCAGCCCTGCCTCGGAGAATGCGATGGAAGCGGTGACCGGCACCTGCCCCACCGCGGCATCCGCCACGGCGGCCAGCTCGGCCACGGTCTGGTTCTGAAAGAGCTGGCGCGGGATGAAGCCCACGCCCCGCTTGCGGCTCCGGGTCGCCGCCTGGATGACCAGGATGGAGTCGCCGCCCAGCGAGAAGAAGTTGTCGTGAATCCCGACGCGGTCGAGCTTGAGGACCTCGGCCCAGACGGAAGCCAGGACCTCCTCTACCGGGTTGCGCGGCGCCACGGTCTCGGCCCCGGCACGGCGCGCGCCCTCGGGAGCCGGCAGGGCGAGAAGAGCGCGGCGGTCGACCTTGCCGTTCGGCGTCAACGGCAGTGACGGCAATACCGCGAAAAGCTGCGGAACCATATACTCCGGCAGCGTTTTGCGCAAGGCGCCGCGCAGGGCCTCCGGATCTCCGCCCTGAAGAGCCACGTAGGCCACGAGGCGCCTGCTGCCCGGCACGTCCTCGCGCACCACCACGGCACACTCCCGGACCAGAGGCTGCGCGCCGAGCACGGCCTCGATCTCGCCGAGCTCGATGCGGAAGCCGCGGATCTTCACCTGGTGGTCCACCCGGCCGAGGAACTCCAGCGCCCCATCCTGCGTACGGCGGCGCACCAGGTCGCCGGTGCGGTAGAGCCGGGCGCCGGGCGCGAACGGATCGGGCACGAAGCGCTCCGCGGTCAGATCGGGCCGGCCCAGGTAGCCGCGGGCGAGCCCCTCGCCGCCGATGTGGAGCTCGCCGGGAGCGCCGGGAGGCACCGGCTCCCCGAAGCGCCCGAGCAGGTGGATCTGCGTGTTGGCGATCGCCTCCCCCAGGGGGATCGATCCGGACACCTCCGAGACCGCGTGCACGGCAGACCAGACCGTCGTCTCCGTGGGGCCGTAGACGTTCCACACCTCCCGCGTGCGCGCCAGAAGCTCGCGGGCGAGGTCGGGCGGCAGGGCCTCGCCGCCGCAGAGCACCTTGAGCCCCGGGCTCCCCTCCCACCCTGCCTCCAGCAGCACACGCCAGGTGGCGGGCGTGGCCTGCATGACCGTGGCGCCCGAGCCGGCGATCCGCTCGATCAGGAGGAGCCCGTCGGCAGCCGTCTCGCGGTCCACCAGCTCGATGCGCCCGCCCCGGGAGAGCGGCAGGAACAGCTCCAGCACCGCGATGTCGAATGCGATCGTGGTCACGGCGAGCAGCACGTCGTCGGCTCCGAGCCCCGGCTGCCGCGCCATGGAGGCCAGGAAGTTGACCGCGGCGCGCTGGCGCACGGCCACTCCCTTCGGGCGTCCGGTCGAGCCCGAGGTGTAGATCACGTAGGCCAGGTTCTCCGGGCCGGCGAGCGGCTCGGGGTCAGCCGCGCTCTCGCCCGACAGGTCGAGCTGATCGAGATCGCTCTCTCTGAGGACGACCGAGGCGCGGCTGTCCTCCAGCACCCACGCGATGCGGTCCGCCGGATAGGTCGGGTCGAGAGGCACGTAGGCGCCGCCGGCCTTGAGCACGCCGAGGAGCGCGGTCAGCATGGCCGGCGAGCGCTCCAGGCAGACCGCGACCAGGCTCTCCGGCCCGACGCCCAGCCCGCGCAGGTGATGCGCCAGCCGGTTCGCCCGGGCGTTCAGCTCGCCATAGGTGAGGCTCCCGACGGCCGCCGCCTCGGGCCGCTCCCGCACGCGATCCTCGAAAAGCTGATGGAGGAGGCGCGGGGGCACCCCGGCCGCGGTCCGGTTGCCCACCGCGAGCAGCTCCTGCCGTTCCCCGGCGCCGAGCAGAGGCAGGTCCGAGAGCCGCCGCTGCGGAGCTTCCACGATCCCATCCAGCAGGTTGCGGAGATGCAGGAGCAGCCGCTCCGCGGTGCGGGCGTCGAACAGGTCGGAGGCATACTCCAGACGCGCCTGCATCCCCCCCTCGCGACGGGGGGCGAGGAGGAGAGAGAGATCGAACTGCGTGCGGTCGACCTCGAACTCCAGCGGCGACAGCGTGAGGCCCGCCAGGTCGAGCGGCGCGCCCGGAAGGTTGTGAAGAGCCAGCATGACCTGGAACACGGGCGAGTGGCTCAGATCGCGCTCCGGCCGTAGCTCGTCGACCAGACGCTCGAACGGGATGTCCTGTCGGGCGTAGGCGCCGAGCGCCACCTGCCGCACGCGGCAGGCGAGCTCGTCGAACCCCGGATCGCCGGACAGGTCGACGCGCAGCGCCAGGGTGTTGGCGAACATCCCGATCAGGTCCTCCAGCTCGGCCCGGCCGCGGTTCGCGATCGGGGTGCCCACCACCACGTCGCTCTGGCTGCCGTAGCGCACGAGCAGGGTGGCGAACGCGCCGAGCAGGATCATGAACGGGGTCGCACCGAGACGCCGGGACACGGCGTCCAGATCGCTCTCGAGCGTCAGGTACGCGCGCCGGCCGCGGTAGCTCTGCACCGCCGGCCGCGGGTGATCGAGCGGAAGCTCCACCACCTGCGGCGCACCGCCGAGATGGAACTTCCACCAGGCGAGCCGCTCCTCCAGCAGCTCGCCACGCAGCCAGTCCCTCTGCCAGGAGGCGTAGTCGGCATACTGGATGGGCAGCTCCGCAAGGACCTCTCCCCGATAGAGCGCGCCCAGCTCGCGCACGAAGATGCCCAGCGACCAGCCGTCGGCCACGATGTGGTGCATGCCCACGAGCAGCGCATGCTCGCGCTCGTCCAGGCGCACCAGCGTGCAGCGCACGAGCGGTCCCTGCGCCAGGTCGTAGGGCCGGCGCGCCTCGGCCGCGGCGATGCGGCGGACCTCCTCCTCGCGCGCCGCGACAGGCAGACCGGACAGGTCGAACACCGCCACAGGGAGGACGGAAGGCTCTCCGATCACTTGGCGCGCCTGCCCGTCCTCCTCTACAAAGACCGTGCGCAGCGACTCGTGCCGCCGGACGATCCCGGAGAGGGCACCGGCCAGGGCCGCGACGTCGAGCGCGCCAACGAGGCGCACTCCGCCCGACAGGTTGTAGGCGCTGCTCCCCGGCTCGAGCTGGTCGAGGAACCAGAGCCGCTGCTGGGCGAACGAGGCCGGGGGCGGCCCGGTGCGCCGCACCCGCGCCAGCGGCAACGACGGCCGGGCTCCGCCCTCCCGCGCCCGCTCCGCCAGGGCGGCGAAGCCCCCCAGCGCGGGCTCCTCGAACAGGGCGCGCAGGGAGAGCTCCACGCCGAGCACGTTGCGGACCCGCGAGATCATCCGCGTGGCCAGGAGCGAATGCCCCCCGAGCTCGAAGAAGCTGTCTTCGGAGGCGACGTCCGCGACGCCGAGCAGATCGGACCAGATACCGGCGAGCAGCTCCTCGACCGGGCTCGTCTCCCCCGGCCGCTCCACGTTGCGCTGTTCCTCGACGGGAGACGCCAACGCGCGGCGGTCCACCTTGCCGTTCGGAGTCCGCGGCAGGGACGGGAGCACCACGAACGCTGCCGGCACCATGTACTCCGGCAGCTTCTGTCGCAGCTCGGCGCGCAGGTCCTTCACGTCGCCATCCTGGAGAGCCACGTAGGCTACCAGGCGCTCCTCCCGCATCACCACCGCGCACTCGCGCACCGCGGGCTGCCCGCCCAGCACCGACTCGATCTCGCCGAGCTCGATCCGGAAGCCGCGGATCTTGACCTGGTTGTCCACCCGGCCGAGGAACTCCAGCGCACCGTCCTGCCGGCGGCGAACCAGGTCGCCGGTCCGATACAGGCGCGCGCCGGGACGGCCGGAGAAGGGATCGGGAACGAAGCGCTCGGCCGAGAGGTCCGGCCGGCCCAGGTAGCCGCGAGCCAGACCCTCGCCGCCGATGTACAGCTCGCCGGGCGCTCCGGGAGGCACCGGCTCGACCGCTTGTTCGAAGTGACCCAGCAGGTAGATCTCGGTATTCGCGATCGCCTCGCCCAGCGGGATCGGCCGCGCAGCCTCCAGGACCGCGTGGACCGCGGACCAGACCGTGGTCTCCGTCGGGCCATAGACGTTCCACAGCTCCCGCGTGCGAGCCAGCAGCTCGCGCGCGAGATCCGGCGGCAGGGCTTCGCCGCCGCACAGGGCCTTGAGGCCGGGGCTCCCCTGCCAGCCGGCCTCCAGCAGAAGACGCCAGGTCGCCGGAGTCGCCTGCATCACGGTGGCCCCCGCGATCCTCTCCTTCAGCCGGAACCCGTCGGCCGCGGTCTCCTTGTCCACCAGCTCGATGCGCGCGCCCACCGACAACGGCAGGAACAGCTCCAGCACCGAGATGTCGAACGCGACCGTCGTGACCGCCAGCAGGACGTCGTCGGGTCCGAGCCGGGGGCGGCGCGCCATGGAAGCCAGGAAGTTGACCGCACCGCGCTGGCGCACCGCCACGCCCTTGGGCCGGCCGGTCGAGCCCGAGGTGTAGATCACGTAGGCCAGGTTCTCCGGACCGGCGAGCGGCTCGGGGTCGGACTCGCTCTCCCCGGACAGATCGTCAAGGCTGGAGAGCAGCACCGAGGCGCGGCTGTCCTCCAGCACCCAGGCGATGCGATCCGCCGGGTAGGTGGGATCGAGCGGGACGTAGGCGCCTCCCGACTTGAGCACGCCCAGCAGGGCGACCAGCAGGTCGAGCGACCGCTCCAGGCTGACCGCCACCCGGCTCTCCGGTCCGATGCCGCGCCGCCGGAGATGATGGGCCAAGCGGTTCGCCCGGGCGTTCAGCCCAGCGTAGGTGAGCTCCTGCCCCATGAAGGAGACCGCCACCGCATCGGGCCTCTCCTCGGCCCTGGCCTCGAAGAGCTGGTGGAGCAGGCGCGCCGGCACCTCGGCCGCCGTGAGATTGCCCGTTGCCAGCAGCTCCGCGCGCTCTTGCGGCGCGAGCAGCGGCAGATCCGAGAGCCGCCGCTCCGGAGCCTCCGCGATGCCGGCCAGGAGGTTGCGCAGGTGGGCGAGGAGCCGCTCCGCGGTGCTTGCATCGAACAGGTCGCGCGCGTACTCCAGCAGCGCCAGCAGACCGCCCTCGTGCGGCAGGAGGTACAGCGACAGGTCGTACGGGGTCCGGCCGAAGTCCAGCTCCATGGGCGAGAGCGTGAGCCCGGCGAGGTCCAGCCGGGACTCCGGCAGGTTCTGCAGGGCCAGCATCACCTGGAACACCGGCGAATGGCTCAGGTCCCGCTCCGGCTGCAGCTCCTCGACCAGACGCTCGAAGGGGATGTCCTGACGGGCATAGGCGCCGAGCGCGACCTCCCGCACCCGGCGGGCAAGCTCGGCGAACCCCGGATCTCCGGACAGGTCGATGCGCAGCGCCAGGGTGTTGGCAAAGAACCCGATCAGACCCTCCAACTCGGCACGGCCGCGGTTGGCGATCGGCGTGCCCACGACCACCTCGCTCTGGCTGCCGTAGCGGGACAGCAAGGTGGCGAAGCCGGACAGCAGGGCCATGAACGGGGTCACGCCGAGGCGCCGGGCCGTCTGCTCCAGACGAGCCGCCAGCTCGATCGTGAGTCTCGCGCGTCCGCCGCGATAGGTCGGAACGGCCGGACGCTGCCGGTCCAGGGGGAGATCGATCACCTGCGGCGCGCCGGCGAGCTGCCGTTTCCACCAGCCGAGCCGCTCCTCCATCACCTCGCCGCTCAGCCACTGCCGCTGCCACGCGGCATAGTCCGCGTACTGGATCGGAAGCTCCGGCAGGGTCACCCTATCACCCCGGTAGAGCACGCCCAGCTCGCGCACGAAGATGCCCAGCGACCAGCCGTCGGAGATGACGTGGTGCATGCCCACGACGAGGCCGTGCTCGCGCTCGTCCAGCCGCAGCAGCGAGAACCGCACGAGCGGTCCGCGGGCGAGGTCGAAGGCCCGGCGGGACTCGGCCGTGGTGACGCGGCGCGCCTCTCCCTCCCGGGTGGCGGCCGGCAGGCCGGAGAGGTCGATGACGGGCAAGGGGAGAGGCGCGGGCTCCGCCACCACCTGGTAGGGCTCGCCGTCGCGCTCCCCGAAGGTGGTGCGCAGCACCTCGTGCCGGTGGACGATCGCGCCGAGCGACCTGGACAGCGCCGCGACGTCCAGCGGTCCGGTGAGACGCACGGCGCCGGCGATGTTGTAGACGTAGCTCCCCGGCTCGAGACGGTCGAGGAACCAGAGCCGCTGCTGGCTGAAGGAGAGGGGCCGCGGCTCGTCCGGTTTCCAGGCGCGGCGCGGGATCGCGGCGGAAGCCCCAACCTCGTAGCCGAAAGCGGCGGCCATCCGCGCGGAAGGAAGACCCAGGAAGTCCTCCTGGTAGGCCTCACGCCAGCGCTCGGCGGTGCCCGAGTCGATGCCGGAATGGGTGTGGAACTTGACGTCGCCCAGCATGCGCGACTCGGCGTGGACGCCGTCCGTCATGCGGCGCGAGCGGTCCTCGTAGGGTTGCAGCATGGCCGGGTGGAAGTCGAGGCCGAGGAACCCGCAGAGGCCGCGCAGCACCGGCTCCGGATCGCGGACCAGGTCCTCGAAGCGCACCAGGCGCTTCCGCTTCTCCGGCACCTTCTCCAGGAAGCTCACGATGTTCTCCTGGCTGACCAGCCAGATCAGCTCCGCCAGCTCGCGCCGCTCGAAAGGGTGCTCCTGGCGGAAGAAGATCTGGTCGAGCCTGGCTTCCTCGAAGGAGCGGATCATGCCGCAGGGGTGGCGCACGAGGTGGACGTAGAACGGCTCCTCGAAGTCCTCCTCGGCACGCTCCAGGATGGCGGGATCGAGCGCGTAGGACGGGGTCTTGTCCACCAGGATGCGTTCCCCGAGCCACTCCTGGAGCCGGCCGTAGGCCCGGCGCGCGGTCAAGCCCTCCTGCTCCCAGGCCGCGATGATTTCCGCCGCCGCCTCGGCCGTGCAGCCGCGGATCTCCATGACGGCGCGCACGAGCCCTTCCAGCCAGAAGGCGTCGCGGCCGGTGTAGGTCGCCTTGCGCTCCGCCAGAGAGTTGTAGGACAGCAGCTCCAGCTCGGGCGGTGCGAACAGGCGCGGATGCCCACCGAGCAGCACACGCATCAGCGTCGTGCCCGAGCGCGGCGGCGCCAGCACGAAGACCGCCGGCGGATTCTTCGGTCCGCTGCGCGCGAGCGGCGGCAGGGGACGGACGAGTGCGCGCATCAGCTCGACCTTCGCGGCATCGATCCGCGCGGTACGCCCTTGATCGAGGGCGGCCCCGCCCAGACTGTCCTCGCCCCACACCCGCGCCACCGCCTCGGCATGGTTCGCGATCAGGTGGGCGGCCATGCGCTCGACGGTGGGCGCGTCGAAGATGACCACGACGTGGACGATCTCGCCCAGGGTCTCCTGCAGGCGGTTGATCAGGATGGCGCCCGTGATGGAGTTGCCGCCCAGCTCGAAGAAGTCATCCTCGATATCGGAGGTCTGCCAGAGATCGGCCAGGAAACGCTCCAGCGCAGTGCGCGGCGCCGTCCTGTCCCGCTTCTGAGCCAGAGCGGCCTCGGGCACCGGCAGCGCCTTGCGGTCCACCTTGCCATTCGCGGTGAGCGGCAGCGCGGCCAGGGTCACGAACGCGGCCGGCACCATGTACTCCGGCAGCTTCGCCTTCAGGCGCTCGCGCAGGTCGTCGGGCAGCTCGCCCACGAGATAGGCCACGAGCCGCCTGTCGCCCGGCTTGTCCTCCCGCGCCAGCACCACGGCCTCGCGGATCTCCGGCTGCGAGGTGAGCGCGGTCTCGATCTCTCCCAGCTCGATGCGGAAGCCGCGGATCTTGACCTGATGGTCGATCCGGCCCAGGTACTCCACGTCGCCGTCCGCGAGATACCGGGCGAGGTCGCCCGAGCGGTAGAGCCGAGCACCTGGAGGCCCGAACGGATCGGGCACGAAGCGCTCGGCCGTCAGCTCCGGCCGGCCGAGATAGCCCTGGGCCAGACCCTCGCCGCCGACGTGGATCTCCCCCGGCACGCCGATCGGCTGCAATCTCAAATCCCGATCCAGCACCCGCAGCGAGAGGTCCGGGATCGGCACACCGATGACGCTGCCGCGCGCCTCCTCCACGTCCTTCCGGGAGAGCGGCCGATAGGTCACGTGCACCGTGGTCTCGGTGATGCCGTACATGTTGACCAACCGCGGCTGGTCCTCCGGGTGGCGCTCGTACCAGGGAGCCAGGCTCGCCAGCTCCAGCGCCTCGCCGCCGAAGATCACGTAGCGCAGCGAGGTCAGGACCGATTCCTCGGCCCAGATCAGTTGGCGGAAGGCCGACGGGGTCTGGTTGAGCACCGTCACCCGCTCGTCGCGCACCAGCTCGTAGAAGGCCTCGGGCGAGCGGCTCACCCAGTAGGGCACCACGACCAGACGGCCGCCATGGAGCAGCGCTCCCCACATCTCCCAGACCGAGAAGTCGAAGGCGTAGGAGTGGAATAGCGTCCAGACGTCGTCCGGTCCGAAGCCGAACCAGACGTCCGTGGCCGCGAACAGGCGCGTGGCATTGGCGTGGGTCACCACCACGCCCTTGGGCCGGCCGGTCGAGCCCGAGGTGTAGATGACGTAGGCCGGGAAGTCCGGCGTCACCTCGACTCCGGGGCTCTCCGGGCTGTGGTGCTCCGCCCGGCCGAGCCACTCCGGCGTGACCACCACGGAGACCCGGCTGTCCTCGATGACGAACGCGAGGCGCTCCTCGGGGTAGGCCGGATCGAGCGGCAGGTAGGCGCCGCCTGCCTTGAGCACGCCCAGGATGGCCACGACCATTTCGAGCGAGCGCTCCAGGCGGAGGCCCACGAGATCGCCCGGCCGCACGCCGTCCGCGATCAGGGCATGGGCGAGCCGGTTCGCTCGCATATCCAGCTCGCGGTAGGACAGGTGCTGGCCGTCGCAGGTGACCGCGGTCCTGTGGCTCGCCTGCGCTTCGAACAGGCGGTGCAAAAGGCCCCGGCCGGAAGCAGGCCGCGCGTCGCCCCACTGGAGGAGCTGGCGGCGCTCGGCTTCTCCGAGGAGCGGCAGCTCGGAGAGAGGCAGCTCGGGGTTGGCCACCGCCGCGGTCAGCAGCGTCTCCAGATACCCGCCCAGCCGCTCCACGGTTGCGGCGTCGAACAGGTCGCGGTTGTAGACCAGGCTGCCGGCCAGCCCGTCCGGCGTCTGCATCAGCGCGAGCCGCAGGTCGAACTTGGTGGTGCCGCTGTCGGTGCCCACGGGCACGACGGTCAGCTCCGGCAGCTCCAGCGCCTCCGCGGGAGCGTTCTGGAGGATCACCATGGCCTGGAAGAGCGGCGAGTGGCTGAGGTCGCGCTCCGGCCGCAGCTCCTCGACGAGCTTCTCGAACGGCACATCCTGGTGGGCATAGGCGCCGAGCGCGGCTTCCCGCGACCGGGCCAACATCTCGCGGAAGCTCGGATCGCCGGACAGATCGCCGCGCAGCACCAGGGTGTTCACGAAGAAGCCGATCAGGTCCTCGATCTCGGCGCGGTTGCGGTTGGCGATCGGCGTGCCGACCGGCAGGTCCTCGCGGCCGGTGGTGCGGGCGAGCAGCGCCTGGAAGCCGGCGAGGAGCGCCATGAACAGGGTCGCCCCCTCGGAGCGCACGAGCGTCTGCAGGCCGCGGGAGAGCTCCGCGGGCAAGGCATATCCCAGGCGCCCGCCGCGGGCGCTCTGCACCGCCGGACGCGGCCGGTCCGCGGGCAGCTCGATCACCGCCGGCGCGCCGGCCAGCCGCTCGCGCCACCAGCCGAGCTGCGCCTCCAGCACCTCGCCCTGGAGCCAGGCCCGCTGCCAGGCGGCGAAGTCGGCGTACTGGACCGGCAGGTCCGGCAGCGGCGACGGACGGCGCTCGACGAAAGCCGTGTAGAGGGCGGACAGCTCGCGCACCAGGATGCCGATCGACCAGCCATCGGCCACGATGTGGTGCACGGAGAGGAGCAGCGTGTGCTCACGCTCGCCCAGCCTGACGAGCATGGACCGAATCACCGGCCCGCGCTCGAGGTCGAACATCCGGCGCGCCTCCTCACGGGCGAGGCGATCCGCCTCGTCACCGGGCAGCCCGGCCAGGTCCACGACCGGCAGCGGCAGATCGAAAGGCGGTGCGATCACCTGGAGGACCTGCGAGCCACCGGTCACCACGAAAGTGGTGCGCAGCGACTCGTGGCGGCGCGCGATCTCGGTCAGGCTGGCGGCGAGCGCCGGCACGTCGAGCCGGCCGCTCAGACAGACCGCGGCGGGGATGTTGTAGGAGGCGCGGTCCGTGCCGAAGCGGTCGAGGAACCAGAGGCGCTCCTGGGCGAAGGAGGCACGGATCTCGCCGTCGCGCGGCAGCGCCACGATCGGCGGCGCCTGCAGGCCGAGCCCTTCGGCCTGGATGCGTGCCGCGAGTGCCGCCAGGGTTGGAGTCTCAAACAGGGCGCGCAACGGCAGCTCCACCCCGAAGACCTCGCGCACCCGCGAGACCACCTGCGTGGCGAGCAGCGAGTGGCCGCCGAGATCGAAGAAGTTGTCCCGCGGACCGATCGCGGAGACCCGCAGCAGCGCCGACCAGATGCCGGCGAGCAGCTCCTCGGCCGGGCTCCTCTCCAGGGAGATCTCGGCCTCGTGGCTCGCTTCAGGAGCCGGCAGCGCGCGGCGGTCCACCTTGCCGTGCGGCGTGAGCGGGAGCTCCTCCAGGAAGACGAACGCCGACGGCACCATGGGCTCGGGCAGCTCCCGCAGGAGCGCCTCGCGCAGGTCAGCGGCCTCGCCCACGACGTAGGCCACCAGCCGCTTGTCGCCCGGCACGTCCTCGCGCGCCAGCACCACCGCCGACTCCACGCCCGGCTGGCGGGCGAGAGCGGCCTCCACCTCGCCCAGCTCGATGCGGAAGCCGCGAATCTTGACCTGGTGGTCCAGCCGGCCCAGGTAGTCCAGCTCGCCGTCCGAACGCAGCCGCGCCAGGTCGCCCGTGCGGTACATCCGCGCTCCCGGCTCCTCCGAGAACGGATCGGGCACGAAGCGCTCGGCCGTCAGCTCCGGCCGGCCGAGATAGCCGCGCGCCAGGCCCGCGCCGGCCAGGCACAGCTCGCCCGGCACGCCCACCGGCAGGCGCTCCAGCCAGGGATCGAGCACGTAGGCTCGCGTGTCGTGCACCGGCCGGCCGATCGACGGCGCCCGTTCCGCGGACCTCTCCACGACCGTCCACGTCGAGTAGGTCGTATCCTCGGACGGGCCGTAGAGGTTGCACAGCCGTTCGGTCTCCGGCCGGGCGTAGGCCAGGTCCGCAAGCCAGTGCGGCAGCGCCTCGCCGGCCAGGTTGATCGTCCGCACCGAGGCCGGCAGGCTGCCATTGCGCAGCAGCTCGGTCATCGCCGAAGGCACGGTATTGATCAGCGTGACACCGGCCGGGATCTCCGCCAACGCGTTCTCCACCAGCTCCACGGTTCCGCCCCAGGCCAGCGTCACGAAGATCTCGAACACCGACAGGTCGAACGTGACTGCGGTCGAGGCGAGCACGCAGCTCAGCTCTTCCAGCGAGAAGGACTCGCGCGCCCACTGCGCGAACACGGAGGCGCTGCGGTGCTCGATCGCCACGGCCTTGGGCCTGCCGGTCGAGCCCGAGGTGTAGATCAGGTAGGCGAGGTTGCCTGGCGTCCCTTCGACCATCATTGCCGCGGCGGGTTCCGCGAGCAGCTCCGCCAGACGCTCCCGGGTCAGCACGAGCCGGGCGCCGCTGTCCTCAACCAGGAAGCGCTGCCGCTCGTCCGGATAGCGCGGGTCGATGGGCACATAGAAGCCTCCGGAGCGCAGCACGCCGAGCAGCGACACGATCAGATCCGCCGTCCTCTCCTGGCAGACCGCCACTCCCATCTCGGGGCCGATGCCCAGCGCTTGCAGCCGCGCCGCCAGCCGGGCCGATCTCTCATCCAGCTCTGCGTAGGTGAGCCTCGCTTCTCCCGCCACCAGGGCCACGGCCTCGGGCGTGCGCCGCGCCTGGGCCTCGAAGAGCGCGTGCAGCAGGCCTTCGGCGTGCCCGCGCCGCTCGATCTGGGCAAGCTGCATCCGCTCGGCCGCGGTGAGGAGCGGCAGCCGCGACAGTTGCGCCTCCGGCTCGGCCGCCGCTCCCTCCAGGAGGGTCTCCAGGTGGCCGAGGAGGCGCTGCACCGTGGCGGGATCGAACAGGTCGCGGGAGTAGCTCATCCGCGCCAGCAGACCGCCCTCTGGCAGCGGGTGGACGAACAGCGTGAGATCGAACTGGGTGCGGCCGGACTCGTAGTCCAGCGGCGCGAGCGTGAGCCCCTCCAGGTCCAGCCGGGAGTCCGGCAGGTTCTGGAAGGCGAGCAGAACCTGGAACACGGGCGAATAGCTCAGGCTGCGCTCCGGCTGCAGCTCGCTCACCAGGCGCTCGAACGGGATCTCCTGGCGGGCGAAGGCCCCGAGCGCCATCTCCCGCACCCGCCGCGCCAGCTCGTCGAACCCCGGGTTCCCGGCGAGGTCCATGCGCAGCGCGAGCGTATTGACGAAGAACCCGATCAGGTCCTCCAGCTCGGCGCGCCCCCGGTTCGCGACCGGCGTCCCGACCACGACGTCGGTCTGGCCGCCATAGCGGCTCAGCAGCGTGGAGAATCCGGCGAGCAGGGCCATGAACGGCGTGACGCCGAGGCTCCGCGCCAGGGTCTCCAGGCGTTCCGCGGGCTCGCGGCCGATCACCAGGTCCACCCGGCCGCCGCGATAGGTCTGCACGGCGGGCCGCGGCCGGTCGAGGGGGAGCTCGATCACCGCCGGCGCGCCCGCGAGCTGCCCGGTCCACCAGGCGAGCCGCTCCGCCATTACCTCGCCGGTCAGCCACTGCCGCTGCCAAGCCGCGTAGTCGCCGTACTGGACCGGCAGCTCGGGAAGGACTTCACCCCGGTAGAGCGCGCCCAGCTCGCGCACGAACACGCCCAGCGACCAGCCGTCCGACACGATGTGGTGCATGCCCACGAGGAGGACATGCTCGCGCGCTCCCAGCCGCAGCAGGGTCGAGCGCACCAGGGGTCCGCGCGCCAGGTCGTAGGGCCGGCGGGCCTCGGCCGCGGCGATGCGGAGCGCCTCCTGCTCCCGGACCGCGGGCGGCAGCCCGGCGAGGTCGAACAGGGGCAGAGGCAGCCGGGCGGGCTCGGCCACTACCTGCCAGGGCTCGCCGTGCTCCTCCACGAACGTGGTGCGCAGCGACTCGTGGCGGCCGACGATGGCGCTGAGCGCCGCGGCCAGGGCCGCCGCGTCGAGCGCCCCTTCCAGGCGCACGGCGCCCGAGAGGTTGTAGGCGAGGCTCCCCGGCTCCAGCCGGTCCAGGAACCAGAGCCGCTGCTGGGAGAACGAAGCGGGCAGCGGCGCGCCGCGCGGCACCCTCGCAATCGGAGGGATGGCCGGGGCGCCTTCGCCCTGCCGCGCCTGCTCGGCCAGGGCCGCGAAGTCGGCCAGCGTGGGCTCCTCGAAGAGCGCGCGTAGGGGAAGCTCCACGCCGAGCACGCTGCGCACCTGCGAGATCAGCCGGGTAGCCAGCAGCGAATGGCCCCCGAGGTCGAAGAAGCTCTCGTCCGGGGCGACGTCCGGCACCCCGAGCAGGCCGGACCAGATTCCGGCCAGCAGCTCCTCCAGCGGGCTCCGCTCGCCCGGCCGCAGGGGTTCTCGATGCTGACGCTCTCCCCCCGGGGCCGGCAGCTTGCGGCGGTCGACCTTGCCGGTCGGGCCGAGGGGGAGCGCGGGCATCAGCACGAAGGCCGCGGGGACCATGTAGGACGGCAGGCGCGCCGCCAGCCACGCGCGCAGCTCGGCCGGGACGGGCGAGCGCTCCGCGGCCGGGACCACGTAGGCGGCGAGGCGTTTGTCCCCCGGCGTGTCCTCGCGCGCCAGGACGACGGCGGTCTCGACGTCGGGATGGGCGGAGAGCACGGTCTCGATCTCGCCGGGCTCGATGCGGAAGCCGCGGATCTTGACCTGGGCGTCCGCCCGGCTGACGAAATCGACGTCGCCCGAGGGCAGCCACCGCGCCAGGTCGCCCGTGTCGTAGAGGCGCGCGCCCGCCTCCCCGCTCACCGGGTCGGGGACGAAGCGCTCGGCCGTCAGGTCGGGCCGCTCCATGTAGCCCCGCGCCAGGCCGTCGCCCGCGGCGTAGAGCCGGCCCACGACCCCCACCGGCACCGGCTGGAACGCCGCGTCGAGCAGGTAGACCCGGGTGTTGGCGATGGGACGGCCGATCGGCACGCTGCCCGTCCCCAGGTCGCTCTCGGACCGCAGCGGGTGCCAGGTGGTGTAGGTGGTGTTCTCGGTGGGGCCGTAGACGTTGGTGAACGCCGTGCCGGGCAGGCCGGCCACGACGCGGCGCACGTGCGCCGGCGAGAGCACCTCGCCGCCCGAGGCGAGCTGGCGCACCGTGCGCAGGCTCTCCAGGTGCGACTCGACCATCTGGTGGAACAGCCCGGCGGTCAGGAAGAGGGTCGTGACCCCGTGGCGCTCCAGCGCCTCGCCGATCTCGCGCAGGTCCGGCGGCCCCGGCGGGAAGAGCGCCAGCCGGCTGCCGTTGAGGAGCGGCCCCCAGATCTCCAGCGTCGAGGCGTCGAACGACACGGGCGCGAGCTGGAGGAAGACCTCGTCGGGACCCAGGCGGGCGTAGTTCGTGTCGCGCACCAGCCGCACCACGTTCCTGTGGGTCACGGCCACGCCCTTGGGCCGGCCGGTCGAGCCGGAGGTGAACACGACGTAGGCGAGCTGGTCCGGCTGTGCCGTGGGAAGCGCAGCCGGGGCGCCTTCCGAGGTCAGTGTGGCGCGGAGCGGCAGCCGGGCGGCGCCCGTCTCCGGCAGGGAGGCTTCGAGCCCCTCCTGCACCAGGACGATCCGCGCGCGCGTGTCGGCCAGCATCGCCTCCAGGCGCTGCTGCGGGTAGTCCGGATCGAGCGGCACGTAGGCGCCGCCCGCCTTGAGGACGCCCAGGAGAGCCGCGATCAGGTCGCACGAGCGCTCGGCGAGGAGACCCACCGCGTCGTCGGGCCGCACGCCCGCCGCCAACAGGCGCGCCGCGACACGCTCGGCCCGCAGATCCAGCTCGGCATAGGTCAATGTTTCGCCGTCACTCACGACCGCCACGGCCTCGGGCCGCTGCCGCGCCTGCTCCGCGAACAGGCCGTGCACCGTGGCATCGCGGGGGTAGGCCGTGGCGGTGTCGTTCCAGCGCCGCAGCACCTGCTCGCGCTCCTCCTCGGCGAGGAGCGGCAGCTCGGAAATGCGGACCACATCTCCGCCGTCCGCGGCCAGGCTCGCGAGGAGGCGGTGGAAGTGCTCCAGCATCCGGCCGGCCGTGGCCGCGTCGAACAGGTCGCTCGCATAGACGAGCTGCGCCAGCAGGCCGCCCGCGCCGGGTTGCGGGCGCAGGAAGAGGGAGAGGTCGAACGGCGTGTGGCCGTTGTCGAACTCGAGCGGCGAGAGCGTCAAGCCCGCCAAGTCCAGCTCGGCGGCCGGGAGGTTCTGGTAGGCGAGCACGACCTGGAACACGGGCGAGAAGCTCAGGCTGCGCTGCGGCCGCAGCTCGTCGACCAGGCGCTCGAAGGGGACGTCCTGGCGCGCATAGGCGCCGAGCGCGGCCTCGCGGATGCGGCGCGTCAGGTCGCCGCCGGTCGGATCGCCGGAGAGGTCGACGCGCAGCGCCAGGGTGTTGGCGAAGAACCCGATCACGCCCTCCAGCTCGGCGCGCTCCCGGTTGGCGATCGGGGTGCCCACCACGACCTCGTCCTGGCTGCCGTAGCGGCGCAGCAGCGTGGCCCAGGCGGCGAGCAGGATCATGAACGGGGTGGCGCCGAGGCGGCGGCCCAGGCTCTCCAGGCGCTCCTCCAGGCCGTGTCCGAGGAGGAGCGCCGCGCGCCCGCCGCGGGAGGTCTGGACCGCCGGGCGCGGCCGGTCGAGCGGCAGCTCCACCACCTGCGGCACGCCCGCGAGCTGCTCCTTCCACCAGGCGAGCCGCTCCTCCATCACCTCGCCGCTCAGCCACTGCCGCTGCCAGGCCGCGAAGTCGGCGTACTGGACCGGCAACCCGGGCAGGGGTTGATCGCCGGCATGTCCCCGATACAGCGCGCCCAGCTCGCGCACGAACACGCCCATGGACCAGCCGTCGGAGACGATGTGGTGCATGCCCACCACGAGGGCGTGCTCGCGCGCGTCCAGCCGCAGCAGGGCGGTGCGCAAGAGCGGCCCGCGGGCGAGGTCGTAGGGCCGGCGCGCCACGGCCGCGGCGATGCGGCGCGTCTCGTCCTCGCGGCGCTCCTGCGGCAGGCCGGAGAGGTCCACCGCCGGCAGCGCGAGCGGCGCGGGCTCCGCGATCACCTGCCAGGGCTCTCCTTCGCGGTCCACGAAGGTGGTGCGGAGCGACTCGTGCCGCTGGACGATCCCCGCGAGAGCCCCTTCCAGGGCCGCGGCGTCCAGCCCGCCCGTCAGGCGCACCCCGCCCGTCAGGTTGTAGGCGAAGCTCTCCGGCTCCAGCCGGTCCAGGAACCAGAGCCGCTGCTGGGAGAACGAGGCAGGCAGCGGATCGCCGCCGCGCGGCAACCGGACGAGCGGCGGCGGCGCCGCAGCCGCGGCATCCCCACGCCGCGTCCGCTCCACCAGGGCGGCGAAGCCCGCGAGCGTCGGCTCCTCGAACACGGAGCGCAGCGGCAGCTCCAGGCCGAGCACGGCGCGCACCCGCGAGATCATCCGCGTGGCGAGGAGGGAGTGCCCCCCGAGCGCGAAGAAGCTGTCGTCCCGGGCGACGGCGGACACGCCCAGCAGATCGGCCCAGATGCCGGAGAGCAGCTCCTCCGCCGCGCTCCTCTCGCCCGGCTGCGCAGCCTCTGCCCGGTCCTCGACGGGAGCGGGAAGAGCCCGCCGGTCCACCTTGCCGGTGCGGGTCAGCGGCAGGGCGGGCAACACCACGAACGCCGCCGGCACCATGTAGTCCGGCAGGCGCGAGCCGAGGAACACGCGCAGGTCGCGCGGCTCGGGCGCGATGTCCACGCTCACCAGATAGCCCACGAGCCGGCGGTCGCCGGGCCGGTCCTCGCGCACGATCACCACGCACTCGCGCACGCCCGGGTAGCGCGCCAGCGCCGCCTCCACCTCGCCCAGCTCGATGCGGAAGCCGCGCAGCTTCACCTGGAAGTCGGCCCGGCCGGCGAATTCCACGACGCCGTCGGGCAGGTAGCGGCCGAGGTCGCCCGTCCTGTAGACCCGGTCCCCCTCCTCGGGGCTCGCGAGAAGCGGGTTGGGGCGGAAGCGTTCGGCCGTGAGCGCCTCGTCGCCGAGATAGCCGCGCGCCAGGTGCCGGCTGCGGAGATGGATCTCGCCCGACTCGCCCACTCCGGCCAGCCGCCCCCCCTGGTTCAGCACCAGGAGCTGGCAACCCTCCATCCCTCGGCCGAGAGGCAGGACCTCCTTGCCGAGACGGTCGAGACCGGGATGGCGGGGGACCTCGAAGTAGGAGACCGACCGCTGCGTCTCGGTCGAGCCGTAGAGGTTCACGCAGACGGCGGACGGAGCGATCCCCTGCAGGTGCTCGACGTCGCCCTTCTTGAGCAGGTCGCCCACCACGAACGCAAGGCGCAGGTCCGGCAGCTCCGGGACCGGCTCGGGACCGTTGTCCGTGGAGTCGAGCACCATCTCCATCATGGCCGGGGTCAGATGGAGGACAGTGACCCGCTCGCTGCGCAGCCAGCCCGCGAGATAGCCCGGCGCGCCGATGCGCTCCGGATCGGGCAGGACCATGCGGGCGCCGAGCCAGACCGGCGTGAACACGTCGCGCTGCAGGGGGTCGTGCGACAGCGCCGAGAGCATGCCGAACCGGTCGCCCGCGTCCAGGCCGAAGCGCTCCGCCATCCAGGGATAAAAGTGGGTCAGCGGACCGTGCCGCCCCACCACGCCCTTGGGCACGCCGGTGGAGCCCGAGGTGAAGGTGAGGCAGGCCGCGTCGTCCGGACCGATGGTTACGCCCGGGTCGGTCTCCGGTAGGCCGGATAGCCCATCCAGGTCAATATGACAGAGCGCGGACGCAGCCTCCTCCACCTCGGCGGGCGGCGGCGGCGCGCCTGGCACGGAGATCCAGGCCGTGGGACGGCCGATGCGCAGGTAGTCGAGCAGGCGCGGCACCGGATAGGCCGGGTCGAGCACCATGAAGGCCGCGCCGGCCTTGAGCGTGCCCATCAGCGCCTGGACGAGGGGAGCGCTGCGATGCGCCCAGACCGCCACGGCGTCCCCCTTCTCCACCCCGTGCGAAACCAGGAAGCGCGCGAGCTGGTTGGCGCGGGCTTCCAGCTCGGCATACGTCCAGACCGTCCCCCGCGCGTCCTCCACGGCGATGCGGTCCGGATCGGCGCGGGAGAGCGCCTGATGGATCGCGCCGCGCCAGTCGCCGCCGAGCCGCTTCGCGGGGTCCGGCAGCCAGGCAGCGGCCTCGGGAGTCACGAGCGACAGCTCGCCAATCCGCCGGTCGGGATCGGAGGAGGCCTGTGCCAGCAGGTGCTCGAGCTGGCGCAGCAGCTCCGCCATGCGCTCCGGCTCGAAGAGGTCGGCGTTGTAGACCAGGTCGAAGCGCAGCGAGTCCGGCAGCTCGTTGACGTAGAGCGTGAAATCGAACTTCGACTCGATCTCTCCCGAATCGATCACGTCGACCTCGACGCCGGGCAGGCGCATCCGCAGGTCCGAGATCGAGACGAAGTTGAACAGGACCTGGAAGAGGGGCGTGCGGCTGAGCTGGCGCTCGGGCTGCAGCTCCTCCAGCAGGCGCTCGAACGGGATCGCCTGGTAGCGGTAGGCGCCGAGAACCACCTCCTTGACCCGGCCCAGCAGCTCGCGGAACGTCGGATCGCCCGACAGGCCGGTGCGCAGCACGAGCGTGTTGAGGAACAGGCCGATCAGCCCCTCGATCTCGCCCCGGATGCGGCCGGCGCTGGGCGAGCCCACGACCACGTCGTCCTGACCGGAGAGGCGGGAGAGCAGGAGCTGGAACGCGGCCAGGAAGGTCATGAACGGCGTCGCGCCTTCCTGAAGCGACAGCTCGCGCAGGCGGGCCACCAGAGCGGGCGGCAGGTCGGCATGGGCGCTCCGGCCGCGGTGGGTCTGCACCGCCGGCCGCACGCGGTCGAGCGGCAGCTCCAGCTCCGGCGGAGCCCCGGCCAGCCGCTCGCGCCAGTACGCGAGCTGCTCGTCGAGCACGGCTCCCTGGAGCCACTCCCGCTGCCAGACGGCGAAGTCCGCGTACTGGACGGGCAGCGTCGCCAGCGACGGGACCCGGCCCTCGTGGAGGGCCTCGTAGAGCGCCGCCATCTCGCGGAAGAGGATGCCGAGCGACCAGCCGTCCGAGACGATGTGGTGCATGTCGAGCAGGAGGAGGTGCTCCTCCGCTCCGAGGCGCACGAGGACCGCCCGGAACAGCGGTCCCGTCTCGAGATCGAAAGGACGCGCGCTCGTGGCGAGGAGCCGCCGCTCCTCGGCCCGGCGCAGCTCCTCCGGCAGGCCCGCGAGGTCGGCGACCGGCAGGCGGAAGCTCGCCGGCGGAGCGATCACCTGCACCGGCTGCGCGTCCCGGTCCGAGAAGGTGGTGCGCAGGGCTTCGTGGCGGCGGAGGATGCCGCCGAGGGCGAGCTCCAGGGCCGCGGTGTCGAGCGCGCCGCGCAGGCGCGCCTGGGCCGGGATGTTGTAGGCCGTGGTGCCCGGCTCCAGGCGGTCGAGCAGCCAGAGCCGCTGCTGGGCGAACGAGAGCGGCGCCGGCGCGGACGGATCGGGGCGGCACGGTACCTGGGCGGCGCCGGCCGCGGCCGTGCGCGCAGCCGCGGCCTCGGCCGCCTTCTTCTTCTTCATCTGCAGAACGAGCAGGGCCTGCTTCTCGGGAGAGAGGTTGCCCATCCGCCTGGAAACGCCGTCGCTCATGCCAGCTCCTCGAGCTCCTGCTCCAGCAGGGCCCGTACTTCTTCCTCGGACAGGTCGCCGAGCTCCGCGAGGGCCGCGTCGATGTCCTCTCCCGCTTCACGGACCAGCGCCCGCTGGCCGACCAGGGCGGCGAACTCCCCCAGGCTCGGCGAGGCGAACAGGGTCTGCAGCGGCAGGTCGATCTCGAACTGCTCTCCGATGCGGGAGAGCACGCGGGTCGCCAGCAGGGAGTGCCCGCCGAGCTCCCAGAAGCTGTCGCTCACCCCGACGCGGTCCACCTTCAGCACGTCGCGCCAGACCCGCGCGACCGCCTCCTCCAGAGGAGTGCGCGGCGCGACGAGCTCCCTTTGCCGGGACCTTTCAGGAGCCGGCAACGCTCGCCGGTCGACCTTGCCCTGCTGGGTGAGCGGGAAGGCCTCCAGGAAGACGAAGGCGGACGGCAGCATGGACTCGGGCAGGGTGCGCTGCAGGCCACGGCGCAGCTCCTCGGCCGAGGTCTCTCCGAGCGGACCCACGACGTACGCGACCAGCCGCTTCTCCCCGCCGTCCTCGCGGGCGAGCACCACGGCCGACTCCACGCCCGGCTGTTGGGTGAGCGCGGTCTCGATCTCTCCCAGCTCGATGCGGACACCGCGGATCTTGACCTGAAAATCGACGCGCCCGAGGAACTCGATCCGGCCGTCGGGGAGCCAGCGCGCGAGGTCGCCCGTGCGGTAGAGGCGCTCCCCGGGGCCTCCGAACGGATCGGGCACGAAGCGGTCTGCGGTGAGCTGCGGCTGGAAGCGATAGCTCCGGGCGAGCCCTTCCCCCGCCAGGCAGAGCTCGCCGGGAGCGCCCACCGGGACCGGCTGGAGGAAGCGGTCGACGATGTAGGCGCGCGTGTTGTCGACCGGCGTGCCGAGGTCCGGCGCCCGCTCCCCGAAGGGCGAGACCCGGCCTGCCGTGGCCGTGACCGTGTTCTCGGTCGGCCCGTAGAGGTTGAACAGCGCGAAGGGAGCCTCCGGCGCGGGACGGCGCACGAGCCGGTCGCCGGCGACGATGAGGACGCGCAGCTCCAGGCCGTCCGGCAGCCGCTCGGCCAGCACCGCCTCGGTGATCGGCGTCGGGAGGAAGGAGACCGTGACCCCTTCCGCCGCCATCCAGCGCAGGAGCGCGGCCGGCGCCGGGATCAGCTCCGGCGGCGGGATGTGCAGCGAGGCTCCGGACGTCAGCGCTCCCCAGATCTCCCAGACCGAGGCGTCGAAGCCGGGTCCGCCGAGGAAGCTGTTGCGGTCCTCCGGGCCGAGGCCGAGCGACCGGCGGCTCCAGGCCATCTCGCTCGAAAGGCCGCGATGGAGCAGCTCCGTTCCCTTCGGTCTGCCGGTCGAGCCGGAGGTGTAGATGACGTACGCGAGCCCGTCCGGCCCCACGTCGACAGATTGCGGGATCTCCTCCGGCAGGTCCATCCCCTCGATCCCGGCCAAGCTCTCCGGTGTCAGCAGGAACGCCGCGGCGGAGTCGCGGACGATCCACTCCAGCCGCTCCGCCGGCTGCGCCGGATCGATCGGCAGGTAGGCCCCGCCCGACTCCAGCACGGCCAATGCCGCGGCGACCAGGTCGGGCGAGCGCTCCAGGCAGAGGCCCACGACCGTCTCCGGTCCCACACCCCGTTCGCGCAGCCCGCGGGCCAGGCGCCCGGCGCGGCGGGCCAGCTCGCCGTAGGTCACGCGGCCGCCGCTCCAAGAGACGGCGAGGGCATCCGGTTGGCGCTCCGCCCACTGCCGGAACAGCCCGTGGACCGGCTCGCCCGGGATCACGGAGGCGGTCCGGTTCCATTCCACCACCACCTGCTCGCGCTCCTCGCCGGACAGCAGGGGCAGCTCGGAGATGCGCACGCCGCCGGCCCCCTCCGCCGTCGCCCCTTCGAGGAGCCGGTGGAAGTGGCCGAGCAGGCGCTCGGCCGTGCCGCGGTCGAACAGGTCGCCGGCGTAGTCCATCCGCGCCAGCAGGCCGCCCTGCGCCTGGGGGATGAGGAACAGCCCCAGGTCGACCTGGGCCGCGCCGGGGTCAACCGGAAGGCGGGAGAGGGCCAAGTCCCCCAGGTCCAGGTCGGCGTCGGGGAGGTTCTGCAGCGTGAGCGTGACCTGGAACACGGGCGCGTGGCTCAGGCTGCGCTCCGGCCGCAGCTCCTCGACCAGACGCTCGAAGGGGACGTCCTGATAGGTATAGGCGCCGAGGGCCACCTCCCGCACGCGGCGCGCCAGCTCGGCGAAGCCCGGATCGCCGGCGAGGTCGACACGCAGGGCGAGCGTGTTGACGAACATGCCGATCAGGCCCTCCAGCTCGGCGCGCTCGCGGTTGGCGATCGCGGTGCCCACGACGACGTCGTCCTGGCTGCCGTAGCGGCGCAGCAGCGTGGCGAAGACGGCGAGGAGGACCATGAACGGGGTCGCGCCGAGGCGCCGGGTCACCGCGTCCAGGCGCTCCTCCAGGCCGCGGCCGATCGTCATCTGCGCGCGGCCGGCGCGGTAGCTCGGGATGGCAGGCCGCGGCCGGTCCAGGGGCAGGTCCACCACCTGCGGGGCATCGGCGAGCTGCATCGTCCACCAGGCGAGCCGCTCCTCCATGACCTCGCCGCGCAGCCACTGCCGCTGCCAGGCGGCGAAGTCGGCGTACTGGACCGGGAGATCCGGCAACGATTGTCCCTGATCATGGCCGCGGTAGAGCGCGCCCAGCTCGCGCATGAAGATGCCCATGGACCAGCCGTCGGACACGATGTGATGCATGCCCACGAGGAGCGCGTGCTCCCGCTCTCCCAGCCGCAGCAGCGCGGAGCGCAGGAGCGGCCCGCGGGCCAGATCGAACGGCCTCCGGGCCTCGGCGGCGGCAAGGCGGCGCGCCTCCTGCTCCCGCGCCGCGGCCGGCAGGCCGGCCAGGTCGAAGACCGGCAAGGGCAGCGGGGCCGCCTCCGCGATCACCTGCCAGGGCTCGCCGTCGTGCTCCACGAAGCGGGTGCGCAGGGCCTCGTGCCGGCCGACGATGCCGCCGAGCGCTGCGGCCAGGGCCGCGACGTCCAGCGGCCCCTCCAGGCGCATCGCCGGCGCCAGGTTGTAGGCGACGCTTCCTGGCTCGAGCCGGTCGAGGAACCAGAGCCTCTGCTGCGAGAACGAGGCGGGCAGCGGCCCGCTCCGCGGCATCCTGACCAGGGGCGGCATGCCAAGGGCGGCGTCCCCCTGCAGCGTCCGCTCCGCCAGCGCGGCGAGACCGGCGAGGGTCGGCTCCTCGAACACCGCGCGCAACGGGAGTTCGAGGCCGAGCACGGTGCGGATGCGCGAGATCATCCGGGTCGCCAGGAGCGAGTGCCCTCCCAGCTCGAAGAAGCTCTCGTGGGACGCCACGCCGGAGATCCCGAGGAGATCGCACCAGATGCCGGCCAGCAGCTCCTCGACGGCGCTCCTCTCTCCCGTCTGCTCGGGCTCGGGGCGCTCGCGCTCCGGAGCGGGCAGGGCGCGGCGGTCCACCTTGCCGGTGGCCCCGAGAGGCAGCTCGGAGAGCAGCACGAACGCCGACGGCACCATGTAGGACGGCAGCCATTCCTCCGCCCAGGCGCGGAGCGCAGCGGGCTCGGGTGAACGGCCGGCGACGGGCACCACGTAGGCCACCAGCCGCCGGTCTCCGGCGATGTCCTCGCGCGCAGTGACCAGCGGCGTCTCCACGTCGGGGTGCCCGGCCAGCACGGCCTCGATCTCCCCGGGCTCGATGCGGAAGCCGCGGATCTTGACTTGCGAGTCGGCCCGGCCCAGGAACTCGATCTCTCCCGATGGCCGCCACCGCGCCAGATCGCCCGTGGCGTAGAGCCGCGCCCCGGCCTCGCCGCTGACCGGGTCCGGCACGAAGCGCTCGGCCGTCAGATCGGGGCGCCCTGCATAGCCGCGGGCCAGGCCGTCGCCCCCGGCGTAGAGCTGCCCCGCAACTCCCACCGGCACCGGCTGGAACGCCGCGTCCAGCAGGTAGACCCGGGTGTTGGCGATCGGCCGCCCGATCGGCACGGTGCCGGGGCCGAGGTCGGCTTCCGAACGCATCGCGTGGCAGCAGGTGAACGTCGTGTTCTCGGTCGGCCCGTAGCCGTTGATCAGCGTCACGCCGGGCAGGTCCGCCAGAACGCGGCGCACGTGCGCCGGGGAGAGGACGTCGCCGCCCGCGGCGAGCTGCCGGACGGACCGCAGGCTCTCCAGATGCGACTCGACCATCTGGTGGAAGAGGCCGGCGGTCAGCCAGAGCGTGGTCACCCCGTGCCGCTCCAGCACGTCGCCGAGCTGCCGCAGGTCGGGCGGCCCGGGCGGGAACAGCACCAGCCGGCCGCCGTTGAGCAGGGGTCCCCAGATCTCCAGCGTCGAGGCGTCGAAGGAGACCGGCGCGAGCTGGAGGAAGACGTCGTCCGATCCGAAGCGTGCGAAGCCGGTCTCGCGCACCAGCCGCACCACGTTGCGATGGCTCACGGCCACGCCCTTGGGGCGGCCCGTGGAGCCGGAGGTGAACAGGACGTAGGCGAGCTGCTCCGGATGCGCCGCGGGGCGGACGGACATCTCGCCGTCGCCGCGCAGAGGCAGGCGGACGATTCCGTCCTGCGGCAGGGCGTCCTCCAGGCCCTCCTGCACCACCACCGTCCGGGCTCCGGCGTCGGACAGCATGGCTGCCAGCCGCTCCCGCGGATAGGTGGGATCGAGCGGAACGTAGGCGCCGCCCGCCTTCAGGATGCCCAGCAGGGCCGCGATGAGGTCAGCCGACCGCTCGGCGCAGAGGCCGACCGCCTCGTCCGGCCGCACGCCCGCGGCCAGGAGGCGCGCCGCCAGGCGATCCGCACGGCGATCGAGCTCGGCGTAGCTCACCTCCTCGTCACCCTCGTCGCCTCCCACCACGGCGACCGCGTCCGGCGTGCGCCGCGCCTGCTCCTCGAACAGCCCGTGGATCGTCGCCTCGCGTGGGTAGCGGGTGGCGGTGTCGTTCCAGAGTCGGAGGACCTGCTCGCGCTCCTCGCGGCTCATCAGCGGCAGGTCGGAGAGCCGCGTGGTCTCACCCCCCTCGGCCACGATCCCTTCCAGGAGGCGGTTGAAATGGCCGAGCAGGCGCCGGACCGTCGCGGCGTCGAACAGGTCGCGGACGTACTCCGTCCACACCCGGATGCCGCCGTCCGGCAGCGGGAACAGGAAGAGCGAGAGGTCGAACTGCGACCGGCCGATCTCGATCTCCAGCGGCGACAGCGTGAGCCCCGCCATGTCCAGGTCGGACGGCGGGATGTTCTGCAGCGAGAGCACGGTCTGGAACACCGGCGTATGGCTCAGGCTGCGCTCCAGCCGCAGCTCGCCGACCAGGCGCTCGAAAGGCAAGTCCTGGTGGGCGAACGCGCCGAGGGCCATCTCCCGCACGCGGCCGGCCAGCTCGCGGAACGTGGGCTCCCCGGAGAGATCGATGCGCAGCGCCAGCGTGTTGGCGAAGAAGCCGATCAGGTCCTCCACCTCGGCGTGCCCGCGGTTGGCGATCGGAGTGCCCACGACGACGTCCGTCTGGCCGCCGCAGCGCGACAGCAGGGCGGCGAACCCGGCCATGAGGGTCATGAACGGGGTCACGCCCAGGCGCCGGCTCAGAGTCTCCAGCCGCGCGGCCAGGCTCTCCCCGAACGTCGCGAGCTCGTGGGCGCCGCGGAGGCTCTGCACGGGCGGGCGGGGCCTGTCCAGCGGCAGCTCCACGACCTGCGGCGCTCCCGCGAGCTTCTCCGTCCACCAAGCGAGCCGCTCGTCCAGGACCCGGTCGGTCAGGACCTGCCGCTGCCAGGCGGCGAAGTCGCCATACTGGACCGGCAGCTCCGGCAGGGCATCCCCGCGATAGAGAGCGCCCAGCTCGCGCACGAAGAGGTTGAGCGACCAGCCGTCGGACACGATGTGGTGCATGCCGATCAGCAGGACGTGCTCGCGCTCTCCCAGCCGCAGCAGGGTGAAGCGCGCGAGCGGGCCGCGGGCCAGGTCATAGATCCGCCGCGCTTCGGCAATCGCCACCCGGCGCGCCTCCGATTCCCCCGCCGGAAGATCGGAGAGATCGCAGACAGGCAGGTTCAGCGGAGCGCTCTCCGCGACCGCCTGCCAGGCTTGGCCGTCCCTCTCCACGAAGGTGGTGCGCAGCGACTCGTGGCGGCGCACGATACCGTCGAGCGCACCGGTCAGGGCCGCGACGTCCAGCGGTCCCGCCAGGCGCACCGCGCCCGCCAGGTTGTAGGCGAAGGTTTCCGGCTCCAGTTGATGCAGGAACCAGAGCCGCTCCTGGGCAAAGGAGAGCGGCCTCGGCTCGCCCGGCAGCCAGGCGCGGCGCTGGATGGTGGCGGCCCGGCCGGCGGCGAGATCGTCATAGCCGAGGGCGTTCGCCATCCGCGCCGTGGGCGCGCCCAGGAAGTCCTCCTGGTAGGCCTCCTTCCAGCGCTCCGCGGTGCTCGCGTCGATCCCGGAATGGGTGTGGAACTTGACGTCGCCGAGCATGCGCGACTCGGCGTGGATGCCGTCGGTCATCCGCCGCGACCTGTCCTCGTAGGGGCGGACCATGGCCGGGTCGAAATCGAGCCCCAGGAAGGCGCAGAGCCGGCGCAGCACGGCCTCGGGCTCGCGCAGCAGCTCCTCGAAGTGAACGCGGTGCCAGCGCCGGGACGGCACTCCCTCCAGGAAGCGGAGGATGTTCTCCTGGCTGACCAGCCAGATCAGCTCGGCGAGCTCGCGCCGCTCGAACGGGTGCTCCTGGCGGAAGAAGATCTGGTCGAGCTTCGCCTCCTCGAACGAGCGGATCATGCCGTAGGGATGGCGCACCAGGTGGACGTAGAGCGGCTCCTCGAAGTCCTCCTCGGCACGCTCGAGGATCGCGGGATCGAGCGCGTAGGACGGCGTCTTGTCGACCAGGATGCGCTGCCCGAGCCACTCCTGGAGCTGGCCGTAGACGCGCTTCGCGCTCCAGCCCTCGCCCTCCCAGACGGCGATGATCTCCGTGGCTTCCTCGGCCGTGCAGCCGCGGACCTCCATGACGGCGCGGACGAGGCCCTCCAGCCAGAACGCGTCGCGGCCGGTGTAGGTCGCCTTGCGCTCGGCCAGCGTGTTGTAGGACAGCAGCTCCAGCTCGGGCGGCGCGAACAGGCGCGGGTGCCCGCCGAGCATGACGCGCATCAGCGTCGTGCCGGAGCGCGGCGGCGCCAGCACGAAGACCGCAGGCGGGTTCTTCGGACCCGTCCGGGCGAGCGGCGGCAGCGGCCGGACGAGCGCGCGCATCTGTTCCACGCGGGCCTCGTCGACCCGCACCGCCTGCCGGCGGTCCACGGCGGCCCCTTCGAGGCCCCAGATCCGCGCCACGGCCTCGGCGTGGTTCTCGATCAGGTAGGCAGCCATCTGCTGCACCGTTGGCGCGTCGAAGATGACGACCACCTGGACGATCTCGCCCAGCGCTTCCTGGAGACGATTGATCAGGATGGCGCCGCTGATCGAGTTGCCGCCCAGCTCGAAGAAGTCGTCCTCGATGTCGGAGGTCTGCCAGAGATCGGCCAGGAAGCGCTCCAGCGCGGTGCGCGGCGCCGTCCGTTCGCCCTTCTTCACGGCAACCGCCTCGGGCACCGGCAGCGCCCTGCGATCCACCTTGCCGTTCGAGGTGAGCGGCAGGGCGGGCAGGGTCACGAACGCGGCCGGCACCATGTACTCCGGCAGCTTCGACTTGAGCCGCTCGCGCAGCTCGCCGGCCGGCAGCTCGCCCACGAGGTACGCCACCAGGCGCTTGTCGCCCGGCTTGTCCTCCCGCGCCAGCACTACGGCCTCGCGGATCTCGGGCTGCGAGGTGAGAGCGGTCTCGATCTCGCCCAGCTCGATGCGGAAGCCGCGGATCTTGACCTGATGGTCGATCCGCCCCAGGTACTCCACGTCGCCGTCCGCGAGATACCGGGCCAGGTCGCCGGACCTGTAGAGCCGCGCGCCCGCCGGCCCGAACGGATCGGGCACGAAGCGCTCGGCCGTCAGCTCCGGCCGGCCGAGGTAGCCCATCGCCAGGCCCTCGCCGCCGACGTGGATTTCCCCTGGCACGCCGATCGGCTGCAATCGCAGATCGCGGTCCAGCACCCGCAGCGAGAGATCGGGGATCGGCACGCCGATCACACTGCCGCGCGCCTCCTCCACGTCTTTCCTGGAGAGCGGACGATAGGTCACGTGCACCGTGGTCTCGGTGATGCCGTACATGTTGACCAGCCTCGGCCGGTCCTCGGCGTGGCGCTCGTACCATGGCGCCAGGCTCGTCAGCTCCAGAGCCTCGCCGCCGAAGATCACGTAGCGCAGCGACGTCAGGATCGATTCCTCGGCCCAGATCAGTTGGCGGAAGGCCGACGGCGTCTGGTTGAGCACCGTCACCCGCTCGTCGCGCACCAGCTCGTAGAAGGCCTCGGGCGAGCGGCTCACCCAGTACGGCACCACGACCAGACGGCCGCCGTAGAGCAGCGCTCCCCACAGCTCCCAGACTGAGAAATCGAAGGCATAGGAGTGGAACAGCGTCCAGATATCGTCCGGCCCAAAACCGAACCAGGCATCGGTTGCGCTGAGGAGCCGCGTGGCGTTGGCATGGGTCACGACCACGCCCTTGGGCCGGCCGGTCGAGCCCGAGGTGTAGATGACGTAGGCCGGGAAGTCCGGCGTCACCTCGACTCCGGGGTTCTCCGGGCTCTGGTGCTCCGCCCGGCCGAGCCACTCCTGAGTGACCACCACGGCGACCCGGCTGTCCTCGATGGCGAAGGCGAGCCGCTCCTCGGGATACGTCGGGTCGAGCGGCAGGTAGGCGCCGCCCGCCTTGAGCACGCCGAGCACAGCCACGACCATGTCGAGCGAGCGCTCCAGGCGGAGGCCCACGAGATCACCCGGCCGGACGCCTTCCGCGATCAGGGCATGGGCGAGCCGGTTCGCCCGCGCGTTCAGCTCGCGGTACGTCAGAGACTCGCCGGCGAAGGTGACGGCAATTCTCTCGCTCGACTGCGCTTCGAAAAGGCGGTGCAAGACGGCCCGGCCGGAGGCGGGCCGCGCGTCGCCCCACTGGAGGAGCTGGCGGCGCTCGGCCTCGCCGAGGAGCGGCAGCTCGGAGAGCGGCAGCTCGGGGTGGACCACGGCCGCGGTCAGCAGAGTCTCCAGATAGCCACCCAGGCGCTCCACGGTGCTGCCGTCGAACAGGTCGCGGTTGTAGACCAGGCTGCCGGCCAGCCCTTCCGGCGTCTGCATCAGGCCGAGCCGCAGGTCGAACTTGGTCGTGCCGCTGTCGGTGCCCTGCGGCACGACGGTGAGCTCCGGCAGCTCCAGCGCCTCCATGGGCGCGTTCTGGAGCATGACCATGACCTGGAAGAGCGGCGAATGGCTGAGGTCGCGCTCCGGCCGCAGCTCCTCGACGAGCTTCTCGAACGGCACGTCCTGGTGGGCGTAGGCGCCGAGGGCGGCCTCGCGCGACCGGGCGAGCAGCTCGCGGAAGGTCGGATCTCCGGACAGGTCGCCGCGCAGCACCAGGGTATTCACGAAGAAGCCGATCAGGTCCTCGGTCTCGACCCGGTTGCGGCCGGCGATCGGGGTACCGACCGGCAGGTCTTCGCGGCCGGTGGTGCGGGCGAGCAGCGCCTGGAAGCCGGCGAGCAAGGCCATGAAGAGAGTCGCGCCCTCGCCGCGGACGAGCGCCTGCAGGCCCTCGGAGAGACCCGCCGGCAGTCCGTAGCCCAGCCGTCCGCCGCGGGCGCTCTGCACGGCCGGCCGCGGCCGGTCGGCAGGCAGCTCGATCATCGCCGGCGCACCGGCCAGCCGCTCGCGCCACCAGCCGAGCTGCGCCTCCAGCACCTCGCCCTGCAACCACTCCCGCTGCCAGACGGCGAAGTCCGCGTACTGCACGGGCAGGTCCGGCAAGGAGGACGGACGGTCCTGGACGAAAGCCGGGTAGAGCGCGGACAGCTCGCGCACGAGCACGCCGATCGACCAGGCGTCCGCGACGATGTGATGCAGGGAGAGCAGGAGCATGTGCTCGCGGTTGCCCAGGCGCGCGAGGTTTGCCCGCAGGAGCGGCCCGCGCTGGAGGTCGAACACGCGGCGCGCCTCCTCCCGGGCAAGGCGGGCGGCCTCGGCCTCGGGTTCGAGCAATCCCGCGAGATCCACGATCGGAAGCGGCACATCCGCTGGCGGCGCGATCACCTGGAGGACGTTCGAGTCGCCGGCCACCACAAAGGTAGTGCGTAGCGATTCGTGGCGGCGCACGATCTCCGTCAGGCAGGCGGCGAGCGCCGGCACGTCGAGCCGGCCGTGCAGGCGGACGGCGGCCGGGATGTTGTAGGACGCCGGGTCGGTGGCGAAGCGGTCGAGGAACCAGAGGCGCTCCTGGGCGAAGGACGCCCGAATCTCGCCGTCTCGTGACAACGCCCGGATCGGCGGCGCCTGGAGGCCGAGGCTCTCGCCCTGGATGCGCGCCGCCAGCTCCGCCAGGGTCGGCGTCTCGAACAGGGCGCGCAGCGGCAGCTCCACCCCGAAGACCTCGCGCACCCGCGACACGACCTGCGTGGCGAGCAGCGAGTGGCCGCCCAGGTCGAAGAAGCTGTCCCGCGGCCCGATGACGGGGACCCGCAGCAGAGCCGACCAGATACCGGCCAGGAGCTCCTCCGCCGGGCTCCTCTCGAACCGTTCCGCCTCGTGCCGCTCCTCGGCCGGAGACGGCAGCGCCCGGCGGTCCACCTTGCCGTTCGGCGTCAGCGGCAGGGCCGGGAGCACCACGAGCGCCGCCGGCACCATGTACTGGGGCAGCTTCTCGCGCAGCGCGCTCCGCACCTCTTCCAAGGCGGTTTCGTCGTGGAGCGCCAGATAGGCCACCAGGCGCTCCTCCCACACCACCACCGCGCACTCGCGCACCGCCGGATGAGCCCCCAGGACCGACTCGATCTCGCCGAGCTCGATCCGGAAGCCGCGGATCTTGACCTGGTTGTCCGCCCGGCCGAGGAACTCCAGCGCACCATCCTGACGACGGCGTACCAAGTCGCCCGTACGGTAGAGGCGCGCGCCAGGCCGGCCGGAGAAGGGATCGGGTACGAAGCGCTCGGCCGTCAGGTCCGGCCGGCCCAGGTAGCCGCGGGCCAGCCCCTCGCCGCCGATGTACAGCTCGCCGGGCGCTCCGGGAGGCACCGGCTCGATGCCGTCCAGCAGGTAGATTTCCGTGTTCGCGATCGCCTCCCCCAGCGGGATCGATCCGGATACTCCCGAGACCGCGTGGACCGCGGACCACACCGTGGTCTCCGTGGGGCCGTAGACGTTCCACAGCTCCCGCGTGCGAGCCAGCAGCTCGCGCGCGAGGTCCGGCGGCAGGGCTTCGCCGCCGCACAGCACCTTGAGGCCGGGGCTCCCCTGCCAGCCCGACTCCAGCAGAAGGCGCCAGGTCGCCGGAGTCGCCTGCATCACGGTGGCCCCCGCGATCCTCTCCTTCAGCCGGAACCCGTCCGCCGCGGTCTCCTTGTCCACCAGCTCGATGCGCGCGCCCACCGCAAGCGGCAGGAACAGCTCCAGCACCGAGATGTCGAACGCGATGGTCGTGACCGCCAGCAGCACGTCGTCGGGTCCGAGCCCGGGCCGGCGCGCCATGGAAGCCAGGAAGTTGACCGCGCCGCGGTGGCACACCGCAACCCCTTTGGGCCGGCCGGTCGAGCCCGAGGTGTAGATCACGTAGGCCAGGTTCTCCGCACCGGCGAGCGGCCCGGGGTCGGACTCGCTCTCCCCGGATAGATCGTCGAGGGTGGAGAGCAACACCGAGGCGCGGCTGTCCTCGAGCACCCAGGCGATGCGCTCCGCCGGGTAGGACGGATCGAGCGGGACGTAGGCGCCTCCTGCCTTGAGCACACCCAGCAGGGCGACCAGCAGGTCGGGAGAGCGCTCCATGGAGACCGCCACCCGGCTCTCCGGTCCCACGCCCTGCCGCCGGAGATGGTGGGCCAGCCGGTTCGCTCGGGCGTTCAGCTCGCCGTAGGTGAGAATCTGTCCCTCGAAGGAGACCGCCACCGCGCCGGGCTGCCTCGCGGCCGTCTCCTCGAAGAGCTGGTGAAGCAGGCGCTCCGGGATCCCGGCCGCGGTGCGGTTGCCGGCCGCCAGCAGCTCCGCGCGCTCCTCCGGCGCGAGCAGCGGCAGCTCCGAGAGCCGGCGCTCCGGAGCCTCCGCAATCCCGGCCAGGAGGTTGCGCAGGTGGGCGAGCAGCCGCTCCGCGGTGCCGGCATCGAACAGGTCGCGCGCATACTCCAGCCGCGCCAGGAGGCCGCCCTCGTGCGGGAAGAGGAACAGCGAGAGATCGTACTGGGTCCGCCCGAAATCCAGCTCCATCGGCGAGAGCGTCAGGCCCGCGAGGTCCAGCCGGGACTCGGGCAGGTTCTGCAAGGCCAGCATCACCTGGAAGACCGGCGAGTGGCTCAGGTCCCGTTCCGGCTGCAGCTCGCTCACCAGGCGCTCGAAGGGGAGATCCTGATGGGCGTAGGCGCCGAGAGCGACCTCGCGGACACGGCGGGCCAGCTCGTCGAATCCCGGATCGCCGGACAGATCGACGCGCAGCGCCAGCGTATTGGCGAAGAAGCCGATCAGATCCTCCAGCTCGGCCCGGCCGCGGTTGGCGATCGGCGTGCCCACCACCACGTCGCTCTGGCTGCCATAGCGGCTCAGCAGGGCTGCGAAGCCGGCGAGCAGGGCCATGAACGGAGTGACGCCGAGCCGGTGGGCCACGGGATCGAGCCCGGCTTCCACCGTCAGTCCCGCGCGCCCGCCGCGGTAGCTCTGGACCGACGGCCGCGGCCGGTCGAGCGGGAGATCCACCAGTTGCGGCGCGCCGGCGAGCTGCCGCTTCCACCAGGCGAGCCGCTCCTCCATCGCCTCGCCGCTCAGCCATCGCCGCTGCCAGGAGGCATAGTCGGCGTACTGGATCGGAAGCTCCGGAAGCTCTGCCTCGCCCCGGTAGAGCGCATCCAGCTCGCGAACGAAGATGCCCATCGACCAGCCGTCGGACACGATGTGGTGCATTCCCACGAGCAGGACGTGCTCGCGATCGCCCAGCCGCAGCAGCGTCGACCGCACCAGTGGTCCCCGGGCTAGGTCGTAAGGCCGACGGGCCTCGGCGCCGGCCTCGCGGCGCGCCGCCTCCTCCCGGGCCCCGGCCGTCAAGCCGGAGAGATCGATGACCGGCAGCGAGAGCGGAGCGGGCGCGGCGATCACCTGCCGCGGCTCTCCACCCTCCTCCGCGAAGACGGTGCGCAGCGACTCATGCCGCCGGACGATCCCGCCGAGCGCTCCGGAGAGGGCGGCGACGTCCAGAGATCCTTCGAGGCGCACCGCGCCCGCCAGGTTGTAGGCGAAGCTCCCGGGCTCGAGCCCGTCCAGGAACCAGAGTCTCTGCTGGGCGAACGAAGCGGGGAGCAGACCGCTGCGCGGCACCCGCACCAGCGGCGGCACCAGCGCACCCTCGGCGTCGCCACGGCGCACCCGCTCGGCCAGGGCCGCGAAACCCGCCAGCGTGGGCTCCTCGAACACGGCGCGCATCGGCAGCTCCACGCCGAGCGCGGCGCGCACCCGCGAGATCATCCGCGTCGCCAGCAGCGAGTGCCCCCCCAGCTCGAAGAAGCTCTCGTGGGAAGCGACGTCGGGCACTCCGAGGACCCGGGCCCAGATGCCGGCCAGCAGCTCCTCGATCGGGCTCTTCTCCCCCGGCCGGGCCGCCTCGCCACGCTCTTCCACGGGCGCCGGCAGAGCCCGGCGGTCCACCTTGCCGTTCGGAGTCAGCGGCAGCGACAGCAGCACCACGAACGCCGCAGGCACCATGTACTCGGGCAGCTTCTGCCGCAGCTCGCCGCGCAGGGCGTCCACGCCGCCGTCCTGGAGAGCCACGTAGGCCACCAGGCGCTCCCCCCATACCGTCACGGCGCACTCGCGCACCGCCGGATGCCCACCCAGCACCGCCTCGATCTCGCCGAGCTCGATCCGGAAGCCGCGGATCTTGACCTGGTGGTCCGCCCGGCCGAGGAACTCCAGCGCACCATCCTGGCGCCGGCGCACCAGGTCGCCGGTGCGGTAGAGCCGCGCGCCGGCACGGCCCGAGAACGAATCAGGCACGAAGCGTTCGGCGGTGAGGTCCGGACGGCCCAGATAGCCGCGGGCCAGCCCCTCGCCGCCGATGTACAGCTCGCCGGGCGCTCCGGGAGGCACCGGCTCCAGCGCTGCGAGCAGGTAGATCTCCGTGTTGGCGATCCCCTCGCCCAGGGGGA